>ENA-UOTX01000486-UOTX01000486.1-compost-metagenome-genome-assembly--contig:-NODE-486-length-41576-cov-13.725439_pt1 | contig 41576 bp, 38 predicted proteins | sample MGYA00238143_ERZ746982 | MGnify/ENA primary metagenome ERZ746982 (study PRJEB28758, sample SAMN06268862) | compost metagenome | isolation source: single cell | place: USA: California, Emeryville, Joint... | reverse complement strand
GACCTTGGAGAGACCGAAGACTCTGGCAATACCGTCACCAATTGAGATGACAGTACCGAATTCCTTGATGTCGTTCTATTAGGAAGGAGTCAAGCGAAATTCAGGAAGAACCGCCTTACGAGTTGGGTGATCTTTGAAATTTTTTCCTCCAAGACAACGGAGGCTTCACCGATGGACAGCTTCTTGCTGTAGGCGTTGGAGTTGTGGAATTGAGCAATGGATGCGTTTCCAAAGATGCTAGATACTGGCTTGACACCAGCGGCCTTTGAGAAGATTCCTTTGAATGACTTGATCATTTTTGGAAATTCAGCACTTTAGAATTATTAATTCTTTATAAAGATTTACCACTACACTTTGATCAAATTTGATTAAACCATCATAATTCATACTCAAAAAATCTTTTCGTATCGGTAAAAATTCCTAATGCATTTTTTGAAGCCTACGTCATATGGCTTCCTTCATATATGAATGAGAACTAATGTTTACTCTTTCGTATGAGTCCCACTTAATTTTGAAACACAAAAAAAGATAAAAATACAATAAGGACTCAATACAACTACTGCTATCCAAATTTGAAAAATTTGGTTCATTGGTTCTCATTGCTCGTATTTCTCTGTGGATTTTTCTAGTAACTTATCAAGAATACAAATTAGTCCCAGGTTAAGGGTTGCCACATATGACTACTAATTCATTAAGTCGTTTTCCATTGAGAGAGGCAGGGAGAAATTAAGTTGCAATTGTATCTTGTGAAATTTCCAAGAACAATGCTCATTTATTCTTTATTTTAAGACCTGCTCGCCTAAAATTATTAAATAATTAGCATTTTGCAAAAGTTCTTTTTAGCAATTCCTGAAATAAACCGCAATAAATCTCTGTTTGATAAAATTCTTGATTTTAATTACACAATCTGTTGCTCCAAATTGCTCAAAATCTAATGACGGATATCCAAAAAAATCTTGAAGGTAATCCTAGCTATCCATAAAACCTCCCTCTCATCTCAATTTTCCAGACTCCGAACGAAAACACTCTCAAATTCTACAACAAAACTCTCTAGACTCCACTTTAGATAAATCTGCCACTCGCGATGGCCCATTGCCGATTCTCGACTCAAAACTTGAGATTAAGAAGCTCCAAGCAAATGCCTCTGATCAAATTTCCCTTCAATTTGGAAACGAAAATACTTCTAAACCGCTTGACGCAGAGTCTGCTCAGCTTATCTCAGAGATCCACAATGAGAGACAACACTCAATGGGTTTTTCGAGTAATACCACAGAATATATAGAAACAAACTCGCAGTCAGAGCCTTCTGACCGAAACAGTGGAATGTTTACTCACGAGCAGCTACAGTTCCATCACGAGCAAATACAGTTTCACCACGAGCAGATACAATTTCACCCTAATTCATACGGCGTTCGCAAAATATCCACTAATTTAGAATCAACCGACCAGGGCAACCATCCCCAATCCTTGCGAGGGACTTTTGATGACCGCAATATGCCTCTTCTCAGAAACATGCTGACTACCGAGTCCAGAGAAGACGTCAGAGGCGTTTCAGATGATTTCTCTGAGCAGAAAATATCAAAAAAAGCAGAAAATTCAAAAAGCATAGAAGAACAAACCTCGAAAACTGCTGAAGAGCAAAATTCCAAAAATGTAGAAGAGCAAAGTCCTCAACAAAAGCCTAAACCTGAAAAAGCGGAAAAGCTAACGTTATTGGATTTCAAACTCGTGGCTTCAATCGGCAAAGGAGCCTATGGTGAGGTAATATTGGTGAAAAAGAAATCGAATAATCAGCAATATGCGATGAAAGTCTTTGATAAATTCTTTTTGGAAAAGGTGGCATGCATCTTCATCGCGGCTATTAATTACTTTATTTATTAGGAAAGGAAAACTTATCAAGTCTACGTTGAAAAAGACATTTTGAGGAAAGTGAGCCATCCTGGCATTGTGAAACTGAGCTACACGTTTCAAGACACCTATAAGCTATATTTTGTCCTCGAGCTCATATCAGGCGGATCTTTTTCTGATTATTTACAATCGCAGAGTGAATCCAATTGCTTCAAGTGCATTTTCTGAGGAATTATTTTTATAGATAAGTTACCACCCGAGGTCTGCCGCTACTACGCCGCAGAGATCATTGTTATTTTAGAATACCTACATTCGAAAGGCATTACTCACCGAGATTTAAAAGTAAGTGGAAATAATTAAAATCCTTTGGTTTACATCGAATATAGCCGGAAAACCTTATGCTGGATGAAGAAGGCCATTTGAAAATAATAGACTTTGGTACGGCAAAATACATGAACAGTGACATGAGGACCGCTGAGATGTTTGATCGAAAAAGGCAGCCCAATGAGAAGAGCGCTTTTTCGTGGCTTAACGATCCACAGAAATTTGATCGTGGACGGACCTTCGTTGGAACAGCGCTGTATATCTCGCCAGAAATGCTGGAAAGCAATGATGGGCAGCCCCCAACGGATATTTGGGCTCTTGGTAATCTATTACTGCTGGCACTGTAAATAATGAGATTAGGTTGTATTATCTATTACATGTCGACTGGAAAGCTGCCTTTCGTTGCAAACAACGAGTATTTGCTGTTCCAAATGATAAAGGAAAATCAGATTGTGTATCCTTCAGTAAACTATACATTCCCATTTCCATCGCTGTAAAGACCGTTTAGGATATGGACGAGGACACGAAAGATTTAATCAGTAAACTGTTGGTGAAAGACCCGACAGCCAGGCTAGGCGCGGGTCCTGCAGGTACATTAGAGCTCCTTTTTTGGATTATTTCATTGTAATTTTGAAGGCTCTCCGAACGATTACGAGGCATTGAAAAGCCACCCTTTTTTCAAAGGGATTGATTTTTCAGACATGGCAAATTCGCAGCCTGAATGCTTGAGAAACAAAGCCTATTTCAAAAACAAATTAAATTACAAAGAGATTCCGCCAGAAATTAAAAAAGCTTACGAGAAGGCTCAAAGAAAGGCTCGATTGCTGCAAGAGAAAGCGCTGAAAGAGGCGCAAGGCATCGGAAAAGATGAGAAACTCACTGGCCAGTCTACTACGAATAGTCAGACTATTCGGTCAATCAATGGACAATCTAGCAGCGGCCAGCTTGCATCCAAAACGAGCAACTCCAAGCCCGAAGAAAGCAAGCAACCCTTGAAAAGTGAAGGAAAAAATTTCGGGCCGAAACCTGAGGAAAATAAAATTAACCAAGTCTCAACATCGCCGCCAAAGAGAGGGAAAATCATTCTGTCAGGGATGATAGCGAAGCGGCAGCCCTACTTGTTTTACTACCAGACTCGCATGCTGGTTCTGTCGGATGAACCGCGCCTGAGATACTATAACCCCGAAACGAAGGAGCTTAGAGTATTTTGAGAATTTTCTTCGTTGTGGTCTTTATTGAGAAATAGTTAGAAATACCGCTTGAGACAACGACTGTAGCTGAGGTTGACGGGGACAACAAGATGATTATTAGAACTGCAACAACGCAGTACAATTTTAAGGTATCACTCAGTCTTTATTGAATGATAATTCATTGGTTTTTCCAAAGACGCTTGATCATCGGCCAGAAAAATGGGTTAGGGCGATAAATTCGCTTTGCCAAAAAGAAAGGGCCAAGGCGCTGAGTAGAGCCGGGAATCTCAAGGGGATTGTTTAATGCGACTAGTTTACCACTGTTGGACGTCCTATCTGTGGCCTGATAAAAAATACATCATATCAAAAAGTCTATTTTGATGACCTTCTTCAATTTTTTTTTTGCCATGGCAATGCAGTTTGAAGGGGAAATTTGGACTTTGAACCTAGTTTTGATGAGTGTTAATTTTCAATTATCGCTAGATAGAGCTCGAGTTTTATACTTATGATCAATAGTTCATAATTACATTGTTTGTGTTCACTTATTTATTTAATACTACTAATGCCTGAAAGCCAGTATTTTTCTTTGAAATCGCATTAGCCTTTCATTGAAAATTAGTTGAGACAATTAGAAAGATTTGCACGATTGACTTTATTTCAAACTTTTTATAATTTAATTCACTCATACAAATAGAACAGATTTTGAGAATCCAATGCTTTTTTGAATGTTGAACGAGTTATGGCTACAGGAATCGATAGTGTGACTATCAAATATTAAATTCCAACAAAAAAAAGTGATGCTGTCATCAAACTAAATCTTTCATCAAAATAAGCTTCCATCAAAGCTTTCGCTTCAAAAAAACTTTCATCGTGTGACAAAGCATCCAAAGATCCTTCAGCACTATCATCTCAATTCTAGCGATACAGCCATAAACGTTTGATATCAATTCCGAACTGTATTTCCCTGTCTCTGTCGACAACAATAACAGCCAAAGGAGAATCCACTTTGGTTATCGATAGTTCTGAAAACTTTATGCGAGATATACCCTTAGTTCACCTTCATCGTACTATCGAATAAAAGATAGAAGCATTATTTCGGTGCATATCCATTTTTTTTCGAATTTGCCTCGAACCACAATGAATATCATTATCAAACTTCTCTACTACCATCAACCCAACCGATGCGATTAAAAGCATATGATGCCAATAGTTCGAAAAAAAAATATACGCGTATTAATTAGGATATCATCAGAGCGTTTATCTTGGACTCTTTTTTTCTTAGATAAAACTTAGATCGCTTAATTAATTAATCCAAGAAGAAAAGAGCTATTTGCAGAAATGGCATATTTCTTAATCGGTTCCAACTATATCAACAACAGTCTCGACCTTACCTGGAGAAAAATCCAAGAAGCAGCTGGTCTTAACTCAGTCAACGGAAAAGCTAAATGCATTGACGTATCCATCCATTTATTTTACTTCGATCCAATTTCTCTTTTCCAAACTCGTAGCTTGAGAAGGAAAAGTTCAGAATGGGTAACCTCGACAGTCTCATGTTTGCAAGCACCCAAATCGCGAAGCTTGACACTCTCATCGAGTCACAACTCAAGAAAATCGAGAGACAGGTCCAAGATTTTGAACTCAACAAAAAGATCTCTTTCAAGATCGAAACCAGAGACTCAGGTATCTCAAACACGCTTTCATGTATAAACTCTTTGAAATAGCTGGAATGGAGGTGGATTCGTATCTCCGATCGTTCAAATGGGACGAGTCAAAGTTCCCAAGGAATGTTACTATCAGCGAGACCATCAAGGAGATTTCAAAGAAGGTCTATATGATCGAAGCCGATCTGAGAAATAAGACTCAGCAATACCAAGACAAAAAGAATTTGCTCAGTCAACTCTCGAAGAAAGAAACGTATTTGTCTTTGAGAGATAGATCATTTATCTAATTCCCTTTCAAAATAGAGGAAACTTGAACACGAGAGATCTGACTGAGGTGTTGAAAGCTCCTCTTTGTGATAAGAAAGATTTTGTTTACTCCGAATATCTCACCACGCTCATTGCAGTCGTCCCCAAGTACGAATGGCTTTGTTTTCAGTGACTAAATGACTTATTCAGGAACAATATTGAGTTTTGGCTGAAGAACTACGAGTCCTTCGCAGATTTCGTCGTGCCTGGAACCACTAAGTATTGAATATGAGTATAGAGCGAGGAATTGATGGTATTTGCGGTGATTAGGCAGTTCGGAACTGAAGACAAGGACGGTCTCACCCTTTGGAGAGTGATTCTCTTTAAGATGGTTCAAGATGAGTTCATTCAGAACGCTAAGCAAGAGAAGTAGCCATTAATTCGTAAGTTGTGGTCTTAACTGCTGTGAAGGATTACGGTGAGAGAATTCAAATTCGACCCTAAAGCCCTTGAAGAAAAAGAGGCTCAAAAGGCCCTCCTCGAAGCCCAATGCAAGCAGCTCCAGGTAAATTCCACGAGATTTGTCGCAAAGCCATAATGTCCTTACCTTTACTAGACTGTTCTCCTCGAAACTTGCGATAAAGACTACAGCGAGCTCTACACTGCCTACGCTCACCTTAAGGTAAATGATCTTATGAAAATTTCATCCCTCAACCAATGAGTATAGGTCCTCAAGCTCCTTTCAGACTGTGTGATGAGATACGGAATTAACGATAAAGTTATCACTGTCCTCATCGAGGTAAGGATATTGCTTTCGTTTCAAAGTGCTAAATAACACATTATAGCCGATTGCTGGCAAAGAAAGAAAGATTCACCAAGGCTTAACCAAACTCTTCGCAGATCCTAGAAATATGGGTAATTTCTTTGTATGGGGTGGGGTTATTTAACTATTACATCGCTAGATCTGTATGGTACAAAGGAGGAGATTGATGACGCTGAAGACTTCTATCCATATGCGTTTGTTAAATTCAATGTTTAAGGAAATGAGTTCCCTTTAATTTGGCTCAAGGAAATTAAATCCTTGCAAAAAAAAGAAAGAATTATTGTAATTCCTTGTGGCTATTTCATATTGCAATCGATTAGCTTAAGGAGTAAAATGAAGACAAATATAGAGTATCTATAGGTAAAGATCCCGCTATCAAAATTTACTCTTGCTCATCAACATGCTGCAGAATAAGCTTCCCTTAGAATATCTTCATTAGATATATCGATAAAACACCCAAAAGTTGAAGCAGTAGAGAAAATCCCTTTAACAAAGTTTCCGCCATAAGCAAAGCAAATCAAATTCTTTAAAGAATTAATGTTTTTATTGCGATTACAAGAATTGTTCTTAACTAAATACCTTTGATTTCCATTTTTCTAAACTCAATATTTTGGAAACCAGCTATATACAAGACCTGATTCGTCCTTTGAAGCAACGTGGGTTTGATTATAGTTTCAGGGAATTCGCGGGTACTTTTCTATTTAACTCGGAATATCCTGAATTTTGATAACGCATAGCAATGCTGAATTAAGAAATTACATGTCGCGAGATAAAAATATAAAGATAAAATATAAAAGTTTGACTCAATTCAAGCATGGCGGAAGCTATCGTGGAGGACATGGCTAACACAGCATTTGCTGACCCAGAGTTCCACAATTCTCAAACACCGCAGCCAGAAAATCCGAATTTTACTCCTGAGCAACCATCCAACAAGAGAAATTCCTTGCAATTGAATGTAGAAGATTTGAATAACGCGAACGCTCAAACTTCAGAGTTTCAGTCCCGACCAAGTCCTCGTGTGGATGATCTGTTCTCTGGAGTTATAACCTCGAACAATAATTCAATAAAGAACGGAGGATTGTTCAGAAAAAATCAATCACAAGTAATTTTCATTGAATTTATTGTGGCTTACCTCCATTGAATGATAGAAGGTGTTTAAGAGCATCTATTCAGAGTACACTTTCACCCCTCAGGTGCTTCTTTCCATCAGCTTACCTTGATAATCTTATCCCTTGGATAGATAAACCCGGTCTCACAAGAAATTAAACGAGATGTCGATCACTTGTACAAATGGAAGGAGACAGTCGATAAGAAACTTGAAATGCAAAGAGAAGTAAGTCATTTTCTCTTGAGAATTGAGGCTCATGTGTTCCTCAGCTTAAATCTCAAATAGAAGCGGCAAGCACAATGAAGAAGGTTTTCACAGACCAGAAATCCGAGGAGATGCTCGCGGGAACCCGTCCGAAGATTCCTGTTGAGGATATTTTGCTGGCAAAAGAACAAGAGAGGCTCTACAAGATCCAAAAGCTTAGTGAGAAGATTTATGGAATGGCGGCTGTTAACGATGACAGAAGAGCGCGCTCAGGAGACCATTTCTTTTCTGGTAGCCGGTCAAGTTCAAGGAATCAAAATCTATTAACGAATCGCTCTCAGAGTCGATCCCATTCAAGGTCGTCGTCACAGCAGCAGAGAGGAATGATGAACTCGTTCAGGGATGTTAAAGCACAAAATTTGAGAGGAAACAAGTTTAATAGTGGGAATAATGGAGGTATACATATAAACACTCACGGCAATGTTAGAAGTCCTGTTGCGAATATTTACAAGAACTATGCAAGTCCTCAAGGTAGGAAATCGCCAGAGAACGTGCTGGTGCAGTCCTTCACTGGAGAGATCCTTCCAACGATTGAGTATCTATTGGACGAAGAAGAGAAAAATAATAAAATCTTTCATCAGAAATTCGATGACGACTCAATAGATGATATTTCAAAGCGAAATCTCAGAGCGATGAGACGAAGCCCAGGTCCAGGTAGCCAATGCAAACGTGAGCCTCCTCAAGCGATCTACTCACAGGTCAAACCCTCGAAAAACTCGACGAATTTCAGCGGAAAAAAGGAAAATATGCCGAAATCCATGCAGAGGAACCCAATTCCGATCAACAGGATCGCGGGACTCGACATGGAGAAATCCTACAACGAGAAAGAGCAGTACTCCCTCAGCAACATGGGCTCCACTCCACGGACTGCCTCAGCGATCGTTGGAATGGGAGACCTCGAAATATCAGAGCTGAATACTGGAAGGTATTCACTACCTAACAGACCTAACAGGACCCGTTTGGCCACCGAAGAGAGCTCGAATTACCCTAAGAAGAGCCAATATAACCCAGTTCCGAATCACCAAGGCAATCAAGGAGGCACTCCGAAGCCAACGTCTCCGAGCCAAGCCAAGAGCCAATACCTGAGAACGTCGTCGAACAATCAGAGCTCAAAGGCGGCTAATGGGAGAAATTACCCAACGAACCCGCGATCTGGTCAACCTCTCGTAAACCAGAAGTCCTCCTCAGCCCAAAACTTTTATAGCCCACAGAACGCAGGTAAGGGTAAAGGTCCTTCGAAAATGAATGGAGCGAGCGGTAGCAAGACAGAGAGAAGGGGTAAGCTTGATCCACAAATCATAACAAATTTGGAGCTTGAGTTCAAAGAATTCGAAAGCGGAAGTGCGTTGATCACTGATTCGTGGGATCACACAGCTTCAACCAAGAGTATTTATCATAATCCGGAAACACAAAAGAAGATTATAAATTATATACTGGATAAGGAGGATATCAAAAATGAATAGGTTAAGTTTAGGATGCAGGAATTTGTATTTGAAAAATGGAACCTATATTTATTTGTGAAAAACTCTCATATCAAAAGCAGTATTGCCAAGTCTAAAAATCATTAGATTGTACTAAATTGGAAAGATGTGATTATGAAGTGGTCTTTACTCTCTAAGATTAGGAGAGGGATATTATTGAAGGCTCCTATATTAAAAAATACAACTGCTAAGAGAGAAAAAAATCGAAGGAGGCCTATGGAGTTATTAAGTTTCTAAAGTTTCTATTGCTGCATCCCATCACTTATTAGGACATATTGACAATTATAGTTACACGATTTAACGTTGGCTTTGACGATTGGCACGTACTTTTCCGATAAACGCCATGCTTTCGATTTCTTCTGGAAAACATTGCATTCCAGGACCGTAAACTAAAAATTGAATGGGACTCTTTTTCTGTGAATGACATCTCATCTCCTTATGCAATTGTAAGGCCTTTACACATAGTATAGCTCCATCTAATAATAGAAATTTATCATCGGACAAATATTTTAGAAACTACTCCACAATGTAATGAGTCCTCCTCAATTAGGGCTAGGGCTATCTACATTTACAAAGCCAGGCTAAAACTGCGAAAAAAAAAAGAAAGAAAGAAGCGTATTTTTGTTCATTAGCCAGAGATATCACGATTTTCGAGGTCATAATGGCTCGCATTCGAAGGCGCTAGTCGGGGTCTATTAGTGGATTTCTAGCCTCTGCGAGCGACTGTTCTGCTGCTCGAGCCCTCATGAAGAGATTAATCAATTAATTCGCCGTCCTTTTAAAACAATCAAACAGGAATCACAAAACTTTCTTAAATTAGAAAGAAATTAGATTCTTCGTAAGTTTAATAAAGTCGAATAAAACTTATACAAAATTAAAACGTTAACATTCAGTATCAGACTAATACGTTCATTTAATACTTCCAATTCATTTAATTCACCTTCAAAGCTCCCAATTAGGACATATATATCTCATATATAATTCCAAAATTTGCCGGGTGGCTTTGATTATTAAAAAAAATTGAGCGCGTTAAACATTATTTATCCAACTATATATAGGCTAATCTGATTAAAGCTCTAAAAGATAAGTTTTGAATAATTTTTCTTGAGGGTATGGAGTATTCGACTAGCGAAAAAAAAGTGAAGTCAGACAAATTAAAAGGACTCAAGGAGACCACCGCGTTCTCCGAGTTCCTCAGCAGCTTCCTGAACATCCACGGTCATAGATATTACCGAAGATTCTTCTGCTGTTTGATCTTATGTCATATTATCACCGTTCTACTTCCTTACTCAGAAAGCGCAGTCTTCGTTCCCGCAAGCCTCCAGTACGTTCTCAGTTTCCTTTACGAGATTTGGCCTTTCCCAACGTTCAATTTTTCAAACTATGGCGGGGATCAAGGCACTGGAATCATCTTCCTTCGAAACATTATCTTCAAATCATTTGAGATTCAAGTCATCTTGCTCTACATTATCGATCTCCTCCCAAAGATCTTCCTGTGGAAAAAGTCCCTCCTCTGGAAGACCGTCAACATTCTTATCGTGACTGTCATGGTCTTCCAAGTCCCTCTCACGCTGATCGGGTTTTTGGCTGAAGGCGATATGATGCTCCTGAGAGTAAGAACTTGCTCCATTGGCCTCTCGTTCCTTCTGATGCTTGAAATCATGAGTATCAGAGAGCAGCGACTCCATCTCATTAAAAAGAGTAACCGTCTCTTTTCAGAAAAGGAAATTAACTTTCATCCATAGCCAAGAGAAAGCTCTCCCAAGCATCAAAGGTCAAACTGACACCATTACAACAGTATTTCCAAGAGAAAGAAACGAGAGAAAAAGATGGCCTTAAGCAATATACTTGGCCTGAAATCATCCAACACGATAAGCCAGGTAATTTGAGATTCCTTATGGAAATATGATTGAATATCTCTCTGACTTAAGGTGACTGCTGGATCGTCATCCATGGAAAGGTATACGATATCACTGGATTTGCCGAAATTCATCCTGGGTATATATAAACAATTTTTCGTTAAACAGTACAATAACAAATCTTTTGTTTTAGTGGATCGATGATCTACGACGGAGCAGGTGGAGACTGCACTGCCATGTTCGAGTCTTATCATCCATTCGCGATGATTCAAGCAGGCCCTCCAGAAAAATATCTCATTGGCGAGGTGCGCGACTACACTGATTTCTATCAATGGGGCGGAGACTTTTACAAGACCGTCAAGGAAAGAGTTGAAAAGATCCTCCCACGTGACAAGAGAAGAAACTCCCCTAGTCTGTTCATTAAAGGTGTTGTTTTCGTCATTGGATACTGGATCTCTATGTACTACTACCTTAAATACAATAACACCTTGGCAGTTTTTGTCTTTTCTTTCTTCGGGGCTATGGTAACAATTGTTTGGCTTTGGTGTGATGCTCACAGTGTTCATTAGGTCGGAGTCAATGTTATGCATGATGGTAACCACGGTGCGTGGAGTACTAGCAAACACCTGTCTTGGATTGCCGGCTCGAGCTTAGATTTCACAGGATCAACCAGTGTTGTTTACAAACGATCGCATAACTTCGGACACCACGGTTGCGTCAACCACTTAGAGCTTGATAGGTAAGGAATACCGCTATTAACGCTAAATACTCAATGTATTTTTCCAATGCTATAGGAGCTTTGATACCACCTTCCCGCTTTTCAGACTCCACAAGCTGCAACCAAAACACTGGATCCATAGATATCAGCATATTTACGTCTGGATCATTTACGGTTTGGTCAATTTCGGTGATCTCTTCGGCACTTTCGATGAACTCACCTGGATGTCGAATTTCCCAACTCGCCGAGGCTTTGTCTCCCGCAAAGTTTATTGCATGCATGCATTCGTTAAATTTTACTGGATTATGTTCGATCTGATCATCCCCAGCTACATCCACGGCTTCTATCACGCCTTCCCATACTGGTTCATGCATATGGTCGTATTCGCGTAAGTTTCTCGCATATTGTACGTATTTGCTAAATTTTATCAGTTATGGATACTCTCTTTTCTTTGCAGTGAACCATTGGACGAACGAAGCTGCCCAGGTTGACAATACGAGTATCGGAAGACAAAACTGGGGTATCCTTCAGGTAAGTTGAGACATGAATGCTTTTGTTGAATGATTTGTGTGATGGTAGGTTGAAAACTCCAGCAATTTCGCCATTGACTCAAAGTTCTGGACTCACTTGAGCGGTGGTCTGAACTACCAGGTAGAACTGATATCAAGTGTTATTTTGTCTCATGATTTGCTTTGAATAGATTGAGCATCATCTTTTCCCAAGCTATGCGCATACTAACCTCCCAGCTATCTCACAAGTTGTTCAAGACCTCTGTAAAGAGCATAATATCAGGTAATGTTGAAATATTTTGGCTGGAAACTTACAAGGGAAATATAGATATTACTCATTTAAAACATTCTGGGGTGCTCTTGCAGGACATTATAGGCACCTAAGATCCTTGGCAATCGAGGATTGAGCGAATCGTGATTTACGATAGTTTAGCTTTAGACCCTCCAAAAATAATTGTAATTCAATTCCTCTTTCCAAATGCTTTGTTTCACAAAACGTATATAAAATCAAACCTTTGTACTTCGGTAGAAGATGCAGGTGGTGGTATTAAATAAACTTTGCTAAATAACTAGTTTTTCTGGATCTTTTAGACTTTACAACGTTTCAGTTCTATTAACTTGCACGAGTATTTATCTCATTACTTCCATGAATAATGAATGATGCCTAAAAGACATCTAAAATCGAAAACCTGTTTTGTTTTATCAGAAGGTGTTCTCTAATCATATCAGTAAATTTTGATCTGCAAGCCACAAATACTTGAGTCAAGCTGCTCATTAGCTATGCTTTTATTTGCTATGAACAAGAATTGTTAGAAGTTAGTTTTAGATCAGAACTTTGCGATTGATAGCAATGCTTCTGAATTTTTAAATTTTTAAATTGAAGTTCGAAGTTCTGAGATTTATGATATCAAAAGGAGTACATAGTGAAAGGAGATTATGTGGAAATAACGACTCGTTTATGTAGGAGTAATGGCAGCTCAGAGCAGAACATAGCGAACTCAAAGTAGAAGCACTCGACTCCTTCGGAAAAAAAAAAAGAAAAGGATAGGTCTAGATTCAAAGTAGTAGAAAGAATTAGCAATATCGAGAGTTCGATAGAACCTTAGCTTGAGAAACATATGCTAGAAGCATTCGAAACTACTACAAAGCATCGGAAAATAGCTTGTAGGAAGAAGAGATAAGAGTTTCAACTTCCCTTTCTTTATCGAAATCCTCTTTCGAAAGAATATTTTCTTATACCCATGGCGTACTATTTACGAAAAAGATAAAAAAATCAGCTACTTAGCAAATCCTTGCCTCTAATAAGCAACATTTGAATATTTTTCAAGCGAATTGCTTTGAGTATTTTCATAAAAACGATAATTACTTCGTAGATGCTTAGAGCAATCGCTAGATTCTTGTTTTGTCTGGTGTTTATAACGCCTGTCAATTTTCTCACTTAAACGCGACTCCATACAAGATCTATCAAAGAATTCTTGTCTCCTCACTTAGGGGTAGTCTCCTAAATGGCAAGGATATATTTCTGTGAAGATAAATTTTCGTGATTCAGGATTTAGAACGGAAGTGTTCCTTCGAAATCGTATAATTACGTGTATCTCTTAATCAGATTATAAACCTAAAAAATTTGGATATTTTAATCACAATGTCAGTATTCACCGGTTCTCTTTCACAAGAACAAGCTGAGAAGCGATTCGAGCTCTTCGCCCCTGGAAAAGACAATATCTCTTACGATATTCATGTCAAATTAGCCAAGGGAGACACCTATTCCGGCCACGTCACCATCAAATTCCAACTCGCCAAAGTCGGCGACCTCTTCCTCGACGCCGCCATCACCAAGATCAAATCCCTCAATATCAACGGAAAGCAAGTTGAGGAGAAATCCGAGTACTCTCACCTCCGCAAGGATCGTCACCTCTCTCTTCCACAAGAGAATCTCCAAGTCGGCGAGAACACCCTCACCGTCGAGTTCGAGAATAACTACTCCAGAACCGGTAACGGTCTCCACACCTACACTGATACTGATGGAAAGCAGTATCTTTACACCAACAGTGAGCCTTACCACGCCAACTTCATCATCCCAATGTTTGATCAACCTGACTTGAAGGCTTCCTGGAACCTCACCGCCGCCGCCCCAAAGGACTGGATCGTGATTGCCAACGAACCTCGCGATGAAGGCAAAGACGTCAAGCACCATTGCGTCACCGAAGCCGAAGCTGGCGAATACAACATTTGGGCCTTCAAGCCAACAAAGAGAATTTCCTCCTACTTGTTCGCTTTCGTTGCTGGCCCTTACCTTGAGATTAAGTCTGATAAGCTTCACAATGGCATCCAAATGTCAGTCTACTCTCGAGAGTCTCTTTTCAAGTACCTTCAAGAAGGCCAAGCCGAGGAAGTCTTCGAAATCACCCGTGTTTGCATGGAGTTTTATGAGAAATTTTTCGGCTATCCTTATCCATTCACCAAGTACGACCAGGTCTTCTGCCCTGAGTTCAACGTCGGCGCCATGGAGAACCCAGGTGTCGTCACCCACAACGATTTTTTCATCTTCAGAGAGGCCACGACCATCCAAAGAAGAACCGTCAGAGCCAACGTTATTACCCACGAGCTCGCTCACATGTGGTTCGGTAATCTCGTCACCATGAAGTGGTGGAACGATCTCTGGCTCAATGAGTCATTCGCTGACTTCATTGCTCATTTCGCCATGTTCAAAATCCAAGATAAGCTCACCACCATCAAGATGGCCGACCCTTGGCTCGAATTCTTCCGCAGAAAATGGTGGGGATACAAGGAAGATCAAGAAGACACCACTCACCCTATTGCCGGTGCCGTCAAGAACACCGAGCAAGCCGAAACCATCTTCGATGGTATCACTTACTCCAAGGGAGCTGGTACCCTCAAGCAGCTTCTTTACCTCATTGGCGAAGAAAACTTCTCCAAGGCCATGAGCACCTATTTCAACGAGCATCAATGGTCCAACACCACCCTCGCTGACTTCATCGGCAAGCTCCAACAAAACTACAAGCCACAGAACCCAGCTTACCCATCAAATCTCGGTGAATGGCAGAAGGTCTGGCTCGAACAAGCTGGAATGAACGAAGTCCTTCCTGAGTTTGACCCTACCAAGAACGGCCCCAACGAAAAGCTCGTGATTAGACAGTCACCTTGCCTTGCCCAACTCCCTACTCTTCGTCCTCATAAAATGAAAATCGCGTTCTTCGACGAGAAAGGACAGATCTATGATTCCAAGGACATCGTCGTGTCTGCTCAGCCAACGACTGAGATCGAGTACGACGGCAGCAAGAAACCAAGAGCCGTCTTATTGAACTACCAAGACGAGGCTTTCGTCAAGATCCAGCTCGACGCTCATTCCCTAGCCTTCCTCAAGGAGAACCTTAAAAACATCCCAGATGAGTTCACTCGTGCCTTCATCTGGAGAGCGCTCTGGGATATGACCCGTGATGCTCAGATCTCCTCCCTTGACTTGTTGGACGTTGTCTCCAACTCGCTCTTTGAAGAGAACGGAGACCTCAACTTGAACAACGTCTACACCTTCATTGCTGGAGCCGTCGAGTTCTACACTCCATCAAAGGCTAGAAGCCTTTTCAGATACAAGTTGTTCGACTTGACCCACAAGCTCCTTACTCAAACTGACCCTTCAAATAGCAACAGACTTGTGTTGCTTAGAGAGAAGCTCATCGAGTTCGCTGATGATGACCGCCATATCGAGATTCTCTTGAAGTGGTTCAACGGTGAGCACGCCCCACTCAATGACATTAAGCTCACAAACCAAAATAAATGGTCGATTGTCAGCAAGGCCTACAAGTACAAGAAGCTTCCTCTGGAAGAGAAGCATGCACTCCTTGAAAAGATGAAGAAAGAAGATCCAAGCGATATTTCAAAGACCGTTGAGAAACACGTTGAAGGATACCTTGTTCCAAAGGAGAAGAGAGCGGAAGTCTTCAAGGCATTTGCCAAGCAAGGCGCTGACTCAGTCAAGCTCTCTGGCTCTTTGATGGGTGGATTCAACCACGAATCTCTCCTTGAGCACAATAAGGAGTTCCATAAGCAGTTCTTCGACACTCTCCTTCAAGTCTTTGAAAACAATGACAAGGAATACTCTAAGGCCTATTACACATCCCTTTACCCTAATGGTGATGACTTGGAGACCTATGTCGCCCAAACTGAAGCTTTGGTTGGAAAGATTGATCCAGTTAAGGACGCATGGCTTCAAAAGATCCTGAAGACCTCGATTAATGACACCAAGAGAAGACTGAAGACCTACGAGACCTTCTTCAAGGCTGTTAAGGGTTTTTAGAATAAATGAGATGAAGTAGGATTGATTGAGTTTAAATCATAAAGAGATTAAGACCTGACCGTATCTATGGGTAATTGATAGTAGTGCCACATAATACATATCTAATAATAATAAGCGAACAAAGATTCAACTATCAATTGGCAATCGATAATCTAATAGCATCTGAAAAAAAAACATTAAAAGTAGGCCATAATCAAAATGAAATATTCAACAAATTTCCAGTTGGTATTGCTAACCCATCCACGTTTGTAGGCTAAGCCTTTAAAATCAATTAGCTGTGATAAAAATAATGATCAGCTCCTTGAAAGAGACATGTATAGTGTTGACTGGTGATTGGACAATCAATAGTACAAAAGAGCTGAAAAAAGCATTTGTGTTACAGTCATGTGATTTACATAGAGTGAGAGAGTATCATTCAACATGTTCTCTTTCGAGGTCGGGAAGAAAATCCTGGATGATTCTTGCTACAAATGAGAACATTAACTATTATACACATATTCTTTTTCGTTTGGTGGAAGGTGAAGGTGGAGTAGATCAAAAACGCTTTCTCGAAAACTGAAGGTTACTTCTGCGAAAATGAGAAAAATGATCAATTAATTCACCAGTGAGCTTGATTTCTGAGGAGGGGTTTACCTCTTTCTAGGAGGCTAAGAAATTGGCTGAATCCGCTTTGTCATTCCTCATGATAAAAAACAAATCCAGAGTTAACTCAAATGATTTATTTATTGACTCCAGTAATCGTTAATTGCGGTTTCATGGAGTTTTTGACAAAATTTAACCAGAGCCGAGAACCGATCCATTTTCATCATTACTCCATTGCCTTTCACGACGATAGTAAAATAATCGCCATTATCACCTCATTGCACCACTATCCTTTAAGCCTTTATCATTTCACGACACCCGCTGTAATCTGAATATATTATACTTTGATAATCACCGTTTCACTCATAATTCCTCACTGATGTGCATAGTATCAGGGTCTTAGTAAACGCCTTAGAAGGGTTTTTTTTCTGATGAACAATGAGTTTAACAGACGCATCATCTTCAAAGTACCATGCTTAATTGGTACCTACAGCAAATATAATGGATGATACGGTCTTAATCCGAAGCTCTTCATTCATCGTGTCCTAACTCGGTGACTATATAAACGCGCGATCCGATAAAAAATCATAATTTCACATTAATTTGATTTGAAAATCGATTAAGATGTCTGACACAACTTTAACTCTTTGTTGCAGTAACTAAATCCACTCTTCTTCAACTCACCCTTCCAAGTTTGCTTCTGCGTCGTCTTCGCAACCTTCGTCATCCTCTTGCTCACCTCCTTCAGCAGTTTGGAGTTCAATGAATGGGGTCTTGACTACAGTGGAATCACAAAAACGGTAAAAAACTTTTAAATAAAACCGATTTGATCGTTTCTTAATAAAAGGTCGCCAAAACATCCGCTTCGGGAGGTATCCACTTCCTGGGTATCGGACACCACTTCATCAAGTTCCCAAAGACCGTTCAAACAATCGAATTCAGCAGCGAGAAAACTGCCTCAGGCTCGGCTCTTAACAGCAGAACTTCAGATGGATTGGAGGTTACACTCGAAATTTCCTTCCAATACTCCCTCAAGTCAGAGAACCTGACCCAACTTTACATGACCTACGGTGAAAATTACAAAGATGTCTTCGTTCTCGTGGCTATGGACGTCCTGACTGACTTAGTAACATATCGGTCTACAGCACTCTCTTAATGCATACTTATTAAGGCAACCAAATATACAGCATACAACTTTTTCGTCGACCGTCAGCAAATCGGTAGTGCCATGCAAGACGCGCTTAATGAGGCTTACAAGGCGGTCTGTTTCGCTAGCATTGATTTCTTCCAGCTTCGATCAGTTGACCTTCCGGATAAATTCGAAAATGCTATTCAGCTGACCGAAGTCAAGAAGCAGGACATTCAAAAGGCGCAAGCTGAGAAGAATAAAGTTGAAGTCGAGTTAGAAACGAGGAAACTCGCAGCGCTTTACCAAATGAATGTTACTAAGGTAATGCAGATTTATTGAATTTAATGCTGAAGAGATTCATAGAACTTGGCTGCTGGTGATGCGCAAGCTAGACTGGCTCAAAACAATGCTACTGTTACCAGTTTCACGCTTGTTCAAGGCTCTAAGGCTGATGCTTATGGAGAATTGATGAACGATCTCAAATTAAACAGCACACAGGTTTTGAATTACATCAAGGTAAATCATCGAATTTGCTTCAAATCTAATGACATTCCCTAATAACTACTTAGGCTAAGGTTATCCGTGACTATAACTCTTCATCGCTTGCAGTCAGTCTTCCTGGATTTTCGAAAAGCACGTAGTTTAAATTGATTATTTGTTTTTTCTCTCTCTGTATTCTAACGTTAATTCTATTTGTACCGCTGCATTGTAGTCGAGTTACGCAATATCTATACGAGTAATCACATATTACATGAGTTATGAGTTCCTTTCGTCCATGTTGTGTGATTCATCCTCGTTACATGGTTAATTGAAAGAAATAAAATAATTTTTTCGCGTTCCGTTTTAAAACGTTATCAACAAAAATTTCGCTCTTTTTTGTTTTTTCTCTTGTCAACTTTATCTTCATGGCTTGCTTTCCCTACTGAGAACGGCATGTTAGCCTCAATCTTCGCATGAGCGCTACAAAGTAGAGCATGATCGGCACTTATCAGATATATTGGATAAAATAATCAATTAAGAAATGTCTAAAGAGAAAGAAAAGATTGGAATAAGACTGCTTTCGCAGAAACCATATATTAAAAACAACTAACTATAAAACTTAAATTTCTTTCATATTTACATTAGCAAAAACTCGCCGTGTAACCTCAATTAATAAAGATGGATGTTTCTCAAGTAATTCGTACTGCTCAGTATTACATACCTGTGAGAAATTTTTGATTATGTACACAATGGCCGCCTCTTTCAAATCATTCGCAGTGTATTTTCCTGCAAGTATCAGCATATCACAGCAATTTTCCGTAGTTATCAACGGCATCAGCCGCTTTTGGCAAATCTTCTTCAAATTGAAGGCAAGATAAGCATCCGAGAGCTCTATAAATTTTTTCATGAGTAAACTTTCGAAACCAAGCCAATTTACTTAATAGCTCGATGATAATTTTCAGAGGGATATAATCCGAAAGGTTAGCTGAGTAGAAAAACTCAATCATCGCAACAAAAGCCTCATAACTCCAGTCCTTAATTTCGAATTTAGATTTGCTTGATTCTTTCATGTCTTCTGTGAACATTGCTCGGAAATGCTCATTCTGAGCGCTCAGGATCGCTGGGAAAAACCGTCAATACGTTAATTCCACAGAAAATATAGAAAAACCTTTATGCGCGTAGATTTTCTTGTCTTCGACCACAAAAACACAATCAGAAAAATTCTCTTGATTGAACAATTGCTCATAAATGTTTTTAACAAGCTGATTAACATTCTATTTTTCAATCCATTAGCCTTGAGGTCATCAACTTGGTTGTTTTACCTCAGATTTGAGCTGCACGTCTTCGAATTTAGCGACACTGAAGAGATAGACGTCGTTTAGCCACTTGCTGCCATCAAATCCGCCGAATATGATAATATTGTTGTTATCTAAGCCATGAAGTCAGGAAAAATCAAAGGAAATGATGCGACTTATCGTTGAAGCTGAATGCCTCTGCCTTCCCGACGGAAGGCTTCCTATCGCCTCGCTATAATTAAGTTTCGGCTGAGTCCATTGACAGCCTGCAAGCTCGAAGATATACAGCTCATTCGAGCGTCCTCCGCCGTCGTACCCTCCAAAAATATAAATGTTATTCTCAACAAGGTTCGCAGTATGGCCACGTAATCCTTTCGGAGCAATCGATGCTGGAGGGAGCTCCTTCCACGCTAGGGCCTCAGTATCGAAAATCCAAGTGTCCTTTAGATGTTTTGTTCCCGTATGCCCGCCAAATAAATACAGCAGTGTTCCCACAGTAACCATACAATGAGCATTGCGCGCTGTAGGAGTGCTGCCCTCGATTTTGGGACGACTCCATGAGTAAGTTTCAATATCTAGAACATCAATATCGTTAAAGCAGTTCTTCCCGTTGTATCCCCCGAACATGTATAGTTTCTTCCCGATCTTATTTAATGAATGGCAGGCTCGGGCTGCTGGGATATTCTGCTTGAAGTTAGCGATCCTGCGAATAAAATACAATAATTACGGTCGTTTCGCTGAAGGACGGCTTGAACCACGTCAGACTTTGAGAGTCAAATACTGCGACATCATTGAGCCTGGGATTTGAAAGAGATTGTGAGTCTGAACTGGAAATTGTGCGTATTACCACTTAGAGCCATCATGACCTCCATGAACGATCAGTTTCGTGCCAACGACTGCAGTAGTGTGGTTATTTCTGCTTTTTGGCAGGTCGCCTTTGATGTCCGGAGACAGCCAACGCATTTCTTTCAAATCTAAGATGTGCAAATCGTTGAGTGCTTGTGAGCCGTTCCATCCTCCAAAAACATATAGCTTATCTTGTATAATATCTGAAGAGTGAGCGGCTCTGCAATCTGGAATATGAAAAGAGATGATTAAGAGTTTTTTTGTGAAGGAGTTTATGAGGGAGATACCTGGTCCTTCTCCTTTGCATTTAACTTGCTGCCATATCATTTGAATTATCGTTATAGTTTTATTTAATAAGCATGCTGAACTTTTCTGCAGTAAGAGAATATAGCAACGAAACCAGTAAACTGTTGATTTCTCTACCGTATTTGTTAAAACTATAGAGTATGATAGCTATTTTCTTTGCAATATGTCTAGAGAACAAAGGAGAAATCTATGGGGCTTTGAAGGATTTCTACGAAAATAGTTAAAAGGGTTTTTTTTTAAGAGTAAACAGAGAAAAATCAATCAATTAGATCCAATATGAGGAGATGAATCCTCAAAAAAGGTCGACATCTGCTTGCGGAGTCCCAGCGGCATAAGCAAAATTATTCAATTATGCATGTCATCAAAAAATAAAATGATCAGTTTCCCTCGATAACTTAATGCTATATTTGACGTGGAAATACTCAGATTATTTGATGTTGAATGCTTGATTCCTTTCTAAGTAGGACAAATTTGTTTATACGTAGGAAATTACTTCCTTTATTGTTGCTAAGATCAAAGCTTTTGACAAAGATGAAGAAGATAGATAGATATAACTGTCTCTTAAGTTAATTCATCGACTCAATTGCTTGGATTTTCTCAAAAGGAAGGAAGGCGGATTTGTTTGCTTTTTTCTTTTGTTTTGCTTGAAAAAGTTAATACTTATAACTACTATATCATAATTCACGCACAAAGTAATTTACAAATGGCAAGTAGAATATGGCTGAAAAGTCGCAATAGATGGTCCTACTACTTCATATGATGATAAATTTCTTGAAAAACTATTAGTTTGTGTTTTTTTTTCAATATCTATCTTTATATTTCTAATAATAGTGCCTCTAATTGCAAAGCACTTGCTCATATTTGTTCAATAGAATATATCTTCTCTTAATGTTAAAACAAACACTTTACATAATCACTTAATTTTCCATTTTTCAAAACTAAATGCATTCTATCGATTGCTATCAAAGTTAGCATCTCAATTTATTTACCTATACCTTATCTAATTCCGATCCAGTTCATAATTTCCCTGTTACTCCATAATTTCAATCACTCTCAAAATATTTCATAGAATATCAAAAACCTTTATACCTACAACCAATCCCAATAAAGTCAGCTAAAATATACCATTTACTAACAGCAGCTTTCTGTTTTCTAATCTTTGAAAAAACTAATTGTCAAATTTCAAAATCCAATTATAAATTCAAATAATTTTCAAAATTAAAATGCGAATTAAACAAAGGAATTCTTAATTCTAAGGTCTACTTCAACATTCTTCATACCTTAACAAGACTAATTCCAGTCTCAAGAGACCCATTTTCAGTCAAGAAATGAACAATGACATTAGACTTGAAATAAAAACTAATAAATGTGAATTAAAACGAAGTGCAAGCCACCAAACTAAGAAGCACGTCGAGCGTTTTTTAAACCACGCACGACAAATCATCTATTCTACATAAATAAAATTCTTGAAAAAATCCAATACGCTATACTTGTCGCAATCCCTTTGGAAGGTGATCCTTCCCTTCGACATACCTTTCCAGATCGAACCATCACATTGGCCCATTAAATACGCTTTTATAAGGCCGATTTGCTGTTCTCCGGCTCTTGACTTACCATTAAAAACTACAAACACATGTTTATTTGATAAGAACGGTGAATCCCTTACCTGAGAGTCGTTTTCTTGTTTTTCGCCTTCCAATGGTATCTGGAAACTTGCAGGTTTTTTGTGAGCAGTTATTGTTGCTGTTTCTCTTGATTCTATCATCTCTTTCTTCGTGTTTGTTGGTGAGGAGAGCGACCTTTTCTTTTTCTGGATAACAGCCAACGTGGATTTCCTTGCTGTCTTTAGGAAGGCAGCCCGGAGTTCTCGAATAAGCATGCTCTGATTGATCAAGTCCTGCACATCAGCGTACTTGATCTTTGATTTCTTTGTGATTGATTTACATATCATTCGCTTAAATTTTGCCATTAAGATCAGTAAGTAGGGGTTCGGGTTGTCTTGAGATATCACCAACCCCATCCTGCAGACGACATCGAGGAAAGTCGCGCACTCTTTCGGCGTCAAGTGATTCTTTTTCCCAATATCGCTGAAACGAAAGCAAAATAGCAGCTTTTCGTCAAGGCTGCCTTTGAGCAAAAGCGCAGTGCAAGCCAAGAATTCCCTAGTGAATCATAGTTAAAAAGAGTTGGCTTAGCAGCTATTTACTCAGAGCTCAGGTAGCCATCATGGTTCAGATCGAAAAAGTTAAAAATTGAATAGGTTTCTGATAAGCTTGGGAATAATTTCGGGTCTTTGCACGTTTGAACAGCAAAAAACATTTTCGAAAACTCGTCTTTGCTCACCGTTCTCTCGGGGTTTGATTTGTCTAATTTAGCGAATTTCTCCTGCATCTCGCATAGCTCGTAATCGTCCAGCCTTTCCAACGAGGTGATCGTTTGGATTGTATGTTTGCCGTTGGGAGAGAGCAAATTTTGGCTATCCTTCTCGAAAATATCTCTGTATTCCTCTATTTCCTTTGCACAACACTCCACCTTGCAGCCTTTTGTCAAGAGCTTATCGAAGCTGATTTCTTGAGTGAACGTTTCGCTGAACTCTCTCACCTTGCCAATATCGCCGCTGATAATGATGTTCTTGAAATGGGAGATTAGTACCAGCACTGTCTTGTCCACAATAAAAAACTAATAATGATATTAAGGCACAAATTATGAGGATCAAAGTCACCTCTTTGTTTCGGATCATGGTGTCCCACACTGAGAACAAGCATTCACTATTGAGCGTATTCACTAGCAACGGCATGAAAAGCGCAGGCAAAATGATATCAAGGAACGAGAACAGACTCTTCTGCTCGAGAGGGTCGCTCAGCTCGAGGTGCTTGATCGCCAGATGCTTGATAGCGTAGGATTCAGCGTAAAATCCAAAAAACGGAACGTCGCTAGCCCCTTTCGAGTAGAAATCCTTTGGGATTATCCTCTCTATCAGATGCGTTAGCATCCAAAACGCGTCTTCTTCCTCCAAAAAACAAAGCAGGTACGCGGCAACTAAATTGATCCCCGGAGTGTATCCAATCAGGGGGTTTCGGACGCAATGCGCGAATAATACATTTTTCACGTTTGTTCTGCACTCGCTTTTTGTTTTTTCGTTTTGAACGGTTTTAAAGAACTCATGCGTCGAGTAATTGAACATCTCATAATCAGTTTTCCCCTCCTGCAAATCTTCAACAATTTCCTTTAAATTGAGGTCACCTGGACCTAAATTAAACGCTTCCTTCAAATATCCCCTATAATCCATCTCTTTTTGCATATCCCTATCACCAAAGTCCTTTAACACAAGCAAAGATATTGTTTCTACTCAAGATTATCGATCGTCGCCATCCAATCTTTGCCGATCAAGCTCATTGTGTTCCATTCCAGGTTATTCTGTAGCAAAAATGATTCAAATTCTGATTTGGTGACTAGAGCAGCTTACGCTTCGACAGAGCTTCATTTGAAATTGGATATCCTGCTCACAGACATCGCAAGTACGGTGGGGGATATTATCTTTATACCCGACGATCTGCAGAAAAAGGGGAAGTTAGTTGTACATATAGAATGAAGCTATTACGATTCGTTTGCTCTTTCCGCAGTCTGCGCAAATATTTCGTTGGCATCGCTTGCAGAGGTGAACTCTGAGCAACCACGAAAAGGCCTTCTGGCAGAGCTCGCATTTGGATGGCGCTTTTTCTTCTTTTTTCATTTGTTCGCTGCGAGTAATTAATTGGCTCACTAATTATTGGAAACCTTGAAATATCTACAGCAGTATTAAAATTGGACTATGATCGCTGTTAATTTTTTATAAAACATCCAAGAAGAAGCGCAGTGAGCCGTTATTCAAGGTTCTCTCCGAACATTACTTCGAATGCAGATCACTGAGTTACTCAGAAGGAGCAGCGACAAAAAATTTGGTTTTTTTTTCAGGCTAACTCCATCAGGGAAACTCTGCGATGAAAATGGTTAGAGCCATGGAATGGATATACTAGACTGCTTAGGTTGATGCTACAAAGAAGATTTGAAGTATGGAGGGATATATAGGAGGATGAGGGTAGCACTTCAATTTATTGAGAGAATCACTCATGAGATTTTATTTTGCTAATTTGATTTTATTTGTAGGATTAGGATCGGGCTTTTTTTAGGGTTTTAGCCTCAAGCGCTCTAAGGTAGAATTATCGTGCAAAATTCAACTTTATCACATAATGCAAAACGCATCGACTCTGTCGGACCATCTATCGAGCTGATCGCGCACTGAAAACCTCGATATGTGTTGGTTTCGAGACAAATGACGAGATATTTGAATAATTCATTGCTCTCTGCTAATAATCACTGTTTCAGTTATTTACTCTTGAAACTTTTATCTTATTCCTCATGGCATAATTCAAGAGTTGTTTTCTCAATTTTCTAAATGGAGAGTACCAATTTTTCGAATAACGCCTAACGAAAATTGTTCTTTCGCATTTTTCTCAGTTCCTGCTCTCTTTCATCTAGAGAAGAGCAAATTATGGAATTATAGCTACCTATTAGATAAATTATTAAGACCTTTCTTCTTGAAAAGCGATTGATAATTATTTATGAACTCGGTTTTATCTGTACCTGTCTTAAGACTTATTTGATCCTAAGTCAAATCGAAAACACCGGTCGATTTTCTCAACTATTATTTCGAAAGAGAAAAATAATTAAAACGTATTTGGACAATTAAAAAGATATTCTTTAGCGAGCACAATGGTAGAAGGCGCCAGCAAAAAAGCTATTTCCACTGAGGAGGTCGAGTACGGGGTAACGTACAAAATGAAAGGTTTTCTCGCATGGGACCCAGCCATTGAAGGAAAGCGACCTGCAGTCCTTGTCGTCCACGAAGTGTATGGCCAAGGCGAATACGTTCGCAATAGAGCGATTCAGCTCGCAGAGATGGGCTACTTAGGTTTCGCTATCGACATGTTTGGCGAAGGCAAGACCACCTGCGATATCATGGAAGGCCGCACATTCATCGAAGAGTCCACCAAAGTGTTCGATACTGCCATAACTCGCTTTACTGAGGCCGTCGATTATATCAAGAAACATGAAAAATGCGATGCTAACAGAGTCGCTGCCATCGGATACTGCTATGGAGGCATGATCGTGTTGAATATGGCGAGAGCTGGTGTGGACATTAATGCCGTAGCGAGCTTCCACGGAAGCTTGGCCAGCAAAACACCGGCCGAAAAAGGAAAATTCAAGGGGAAAGTCCTCGTTTGCAATGGAGAGGCAGACACCTCAGTCACTAAGGAGCATATTGAGGCGTTTAAGAAAGAGTTCGAAGAGGCTGGAATCGACTATAAATTCGTGAATTACCCTGAAGCTACGCATGGTTGGACCAACCCACAGACCACTGAAAGAGCCAAGAAGAGCGGAAGACCTCTCTTTTATCATGAAAAGGCTGACAAGGAGTCCTGGGCAGAGTTGACGACCTTCTTAGAAGGAGTATTCAAAGCTTAAGAATGCCTTTAACTCTATATCTTTCGAGAATATTATATGACAACTTGGATTTAAATCAATGAAACAATAGAAAATTTAGAGGAAAATATGCTTTGAGCCATAGGTTCAATATCAAAATTAATTAAAGAATCTCCTTTAGACTATCTGTAGACTATCATCCGTTCTCGAGGTGCATTTTATGACATTATCCTGTTTCTTAGGAATTCAAAAGGACATGAGATTATGCATCATAGTTGCGATATGATCAGTCATCGCCAAAAGTAACTTTTTTGTGGCGAAGGTCCTGCCCGTGGCCAAATCTATTACCCTGACCTGAGATAATCGATAAGTGTTCAAGATTTCAATAGTCTCTCTCTAATTACCTTCAAGTTGGAATGTTAAGTCCTTCACGTTCGCCTTTAGTCTTTCTATCTCAAAGTAATACTGTTTTTCTTTGCTCTTGAATAGTTAGTTAATTCGAGTGAGTCTCGAAAAAGCGTTAAATATACTGTCATCAGCTCGCATTGCTTCTCCAATGAAGTGATTTGCTTGTCCTTCTCTTCAATAATCTTTGAAAAGAAATCTACTGTTGACCTCTCACTGTTTGTACGGACACCTTGTGATTTGCTGTAAATCAAGCCATTACTCTACTGAACTCATAATTTTTAAAAATACTTCGACAGCTTATGTTTCAGGTCAGCGATAGTGTCTGCTTGCTGCGCTACTTTTCTCTCCAAAGAGCCTAACGCTTCTGTGAGATCGACGATTTTCATAACGTTTTCTGGTGTCATTTGTTAGAAAATCCAAGTGATGCTGCATTTATTGTACCTTTTTGCTTTAACTCATATACAAGGTCTTCGAGTTCCTCTATCTTCTTCTTGAGTTTTCCGAAAGGAGCCTGGGTTCCAAAAGCGGATGAGCTATCTTCCACATACCTTTGGAAGAAATCGAGTTCAGCGTTCAAATGCCTTATTTCGTCGATAAATTCTTGGACTTTGAGATGCAATTGCTCATTTTCGATGGCAACCTTGGCACGGTCCTCTTGGATTGCCTGCATTTGGTCTACCAAAAACGCAGCGGCTTGGCGCTCCTGTGTCCATGGGTCTTGCGAAACTAACTGTGTCAAGAATAAACCGTTTTTCATGTTTTCAGAGGAGAATTAGCTACCTCGAGGAACTTGGCATGAGCTGCATTGAGTTTACGATCCTGCTCATCAAATAACTGCTGATAATTCTCAACTTGGCGGTTTAACTGAAGCGACAAGCCTTTGATTTGCTCTTCCTTTGCCATATTTTCCTTTGAAAAATCATGGCTGATCAGCGGACTGAGAGCCTTTACCTTCACTAGTGTCTGCCATTTTCTTTTACATTTCTCATCGCGACTTTCATGTTCTAGTAGTTGCTTTTTCGCATTTAGTAGTTCCTGGGCTTGCTGCTCAAGAAAATGCTGAAGATGATTGGCGTTCACGCTTCCGTCCCTCTGTTCCTGCAACACAGCCTGCAACTGCTTTTTCAATGAACTGACCTCATCGTCTCTCATCACTAGCAACTTCCTTAGTGAATTCAGCTCTACCTAGCCCGAGTTAGGTCGTTCTCTCTCTCTAATTATTGCAAAATACTTCATAATTTGTCGCTCTCTTGGCAATATCAGAGCTTTGGAAATCAACGAGCAAGGCATTCTTGTCGGCCAAGTCTTGTTGGACAGTATCATTCAGCTTCTGCAGTTCAGAAGCGTACAGTTCGATTGCTTTTAGTTTAGATTTCAGCCCTTGGTTATCGTCTTTGAGAGAGCTTATTTCATTCTGAGCAAGCTTTAACTCGGATTCCCTTTGCAGTAGTTTTTCTTCAATTTCAGCCAGAAGTGTGCGCAGACGAAGAATTTCAATTTGCTTATCTGATTGCTCGAATGCAGCCTGCAATTTCGCGCATTAGTGTGTGCTGTGCTAGTGGTAATTCATTCAATACCTGTCCGTTTTCTTTCAAATTTGAAGAATTTTTGTTTTGCAGGTAATTCTCAGACACTGGAGGTGTATCATAAAAAGTGCGCTGAGGTCTCTGATTATGAAATGGCGACAACGTCCCAATACCTGAAAGAAGACAAATTATCACACAAATGTCTCAATTTAACTGTTTACTCTGCTCTCGATTCCCAAATTCAGCTGTATGCACACTCTGCCTATCAGTACCTAGCTCTGTTTTATATTTCATCAGTTGCCGCTCAACAAATCCTTTACCATTAGATTTTCCATAATTAAGCCCTTCGGGAGGCAGCGCCCCTGTTTTGCCCAATGGATAGAGGAAGGTGTATTTCGTCGGATCTGAAAAGTTTCAAAATGCCATTCGATAAGACTGATGAAATAAACCTTTGCCAAATATGATCAAATCTCCATGGTTCAGCATAATTTGAGACCCGCTTGGTAATTTTTTCCCATTGACTAAATTATAGTTTAACGAATTCAGATCCTTTAAGTAAGCGTTTCCACGATCATCGAATTCGATTATCGAATGCTCCTTGGAGATGCTTGGATGCTAAGACCATACGTCACTCAATATTGGTTTTCGCAAGAGAAATTTTACTCCCATTACAATATGACATGCTCCTGCCCTTCCCACTATGTTCACCTTCTGCTCAAGAGGCCGTTTTTCATGATCTGATAATAAGTAACCCAAAGGAACCATTCAACCTATCTGTTCCGAAATATCAAAATAATGAATTAATAGATCGTTAGATCCCAGTTTCTATGAGCTCAATAAAATTTTGTTTTCGTCAAGTCGCAATCAGAAACAAAATAAATCTTACTTCAAACTCTTATTGAGGAATTGAGCATCCTTAATGAGAATGGACGCTATTCAAAACGATAGATCTCGCTCTGAAATCTCACGTAGGAATAAGCATATTCGTGGCAAAGTTTATGAACCGCATAGCAAAATCCTGCCTAAAGAGCGTGAAATAAGTCAAAGTAATCATAAAAGCCGTATGGACGAATTAGTGCTGTCTAGACACAAAAGCATCAGGAGTAAAGTCAGCTTCTCCTGGTGGGATTTGAGCAAGATGTGCCCAAGTTTATTACAAAGATGTCACGAGGTCAACGCTCAAGCCTTCCATCATAAGTTTTGGAGGTTTATGCGTGTGTTTCGGCGACAAAAGAACGTCGAGGTGATCAAATTGGTCGCAAATTGCACTCCTGCAACGAAAAGGACTTACCGGGCTGCGCTTCACTATCTCTCCTATGCGAAAAAGACTTTTCACCTTGAAACTATAAATGATCAAATGGAAACGGAAAAAGTACTTGTGTGCAATAATACTCAAGAGAGAAATCATCAATTTGCTTCAGCCAAAAAAGCACAAAAACTCTGGGATATTTTTAATTCGATATCGGAGCTCTCTTCCGTGAGGATCCCCAGCGCGGTTCATTTTCGTTTGAGTAACTTGACACAGTTAAAAATCGAATATTCAGAACGGATCGACTTGAATACGTTCACCGAAATAAAATGTCTGAGGAGTCTGAAAATAGTTTTTAAGAATATAACCAGCTTTTTACACTTTCTCAATCAAAAGGCAGCTTCTCCTTGGGATGTAAGCAATTTAAACGAGCTGTGGATATCAACTATGTTTCATGGATGGAATGAACCTGATAGGATGGGCTGGGACTGGAATTGGGAGGAAATTTTGAATGGAATTCATCATCAGAACAGCGAAACTAAGAAAAATAATTGCAAAATCCACTTCAGAAAGAAATTATCAATGGATATTCTCACGAACAAAGAACTATGTGCAAAGGAGGTGGCAAGTTTGCAAAGGCTAATACAAAATCGAACTAGTGAAAACGGCGTTTCTGTTAAATTTAGCAAATCTCAAAATTTCCGTGGGGAATTCACATTCAAGTATGAAAACGGCCGGGCTAGCCTGGAATTTTTAGAATTTTTGGCTTCGAACACTACAGCATTGGCTGAACAATTATTTGGCTGCGATCCCTCGATAAGAGAGCTCGAGCTTATCGAGGATAAAGACATGCGAGGGTTTACGGATGCTTTTAGCAAATGCGTCGATGCAAAATTTTCGAAATTACACACGTTGACGCTCACAATTGTCAAAACCTGGCTCGATGAATTTCCGATCTCACTCGACAAAATCCGGCATCTGCCATCTCTAAAAATGCTGAGGCTCGGGGTGGTGCCGCATTGGCTCCAAGGCCCCGACATGATAGAGAAAATCCCCATAATGGAAGAGGTCATCCGAACTCTACAAGTCATTAAAACTCTAGAATCTGTCTACATAAGGTTCAAAGGGTCCTACGAGTTAGATGATATCCCCAGGCTGCTGCAGGCCCTATTTAACCTGGATAACTTCCAACAGTTCGAATTCGAATTTCTCGTGAAAGAGCTGACTAATGAAGAGCATGCAGAAAAATTAGTGGCGGATCTAATCACGAGCAGTGCGTTCAAATTATCCTATTTGAGCGCTCGTGATATGAAAGCTCACCTTGAATGCAAGGATTTGAAAGAACCAACGACCTTATTCGGAGAAATAAAGCAATCAAGGCGAGAGCATATTGTCCTGTATACATATTACTTAAGGATGATTATTGTACCTAGAACTCATAACTGATCCTCCTGAAAAGGAAAATACCTTTTTTTTCTCACCTTTGATTTGTGTTTTTGATTGATTCATCGAACTGTGAATATATATTGATAATCGTTTTTCTCTTGACCGAAGATTTGACAAACCGCAAGAGCCAACCTCAATTCATTTTCGATTGAGTTTATTTTTAATAAAATAATGAGAAAATCAATTTAGTTAGCTTTTTTTGCTTGATGAGCTATTGGGCGGTTAGGTGAAATTTGTCTCTATTTTTCATAATTGAAAGCTTTATTGAGAGATGGCCAAGCTAAATTCTGCTCATTAAGCCGAAGGTACTCGAGGATGATCGCTTGTAAGTGTTGATTTTGAGTGGCGTATATCTCAAGTTCTTTGTAAATTGAATTATTCGCGGTTTTGCCAAATCAAAGATGAGTTTTATGTATGTGAGATCAGCCAGTGAAACTATCTACGCTCGAAATAAAGTTAAAACCAATTAATTAAACAGCCAACAGGAGCTAATAAAAGCTGAGTTTCTACCGAGACTACTCCCGCTTTAAGCTACAAGCAAAGTAACATACTCAGACCCATCCCTCAGTTCTCAAACTTCACTAGCCTTTAAGCACCCCTAACAAACTCAATCACTATCAATCCAGAGCAGCTATCATGGGTAATGGTCCCTCCTGTACCTTAAAATCCGAAAAACAAGAAGAAACCGCAGGTAATCATACCGCCCAGGCTCATCAGCTTCACCTCTTATTCCATTCAACCAGCCATCTCGAAGATGAATTTCAATTTTTTATATGTCGTTGGACGCGGTGGTTTCGGAAAAGTATAAATATCTTTGTGATGTCTCCCTCTGATAGCCGTGTTAGGTATGGAAGGTTGAAATGAAGAAAACCAAGCAGATTTATGCGATGAAAGAAATGTCAAAAGCCAAGTAACGATGCCAACCCCCGAAGACACAGCTCTGAATTAAATCATATGTAGAATTATCACGAAAAGGAGCGTCAGCTCAGTTATGAACGAAAGACAGTTGCTGAGCACTCTGAAACACCCGTAACTTACCCTTGCCTCTCTTTATACTGACTACGCATCATAGATTCCTAGTCAATATGATTCACGCCTTTCAGGACAGAGATAACCTATATCTTATCATGGATTTGATGCCGGGCGGCGATTTAAGATATCACCTTGGGAAAATGCGACGCTTTAACGAGGAACAGACAAGTATAGATTGACCAGCATTGAAAGTTTCTTATCGTTACAAAGAATTTTTCGTGGCGTGTATCATGATGTCGCTCGAGTACATGCACATGAATGGCGTACTACACAGAGATATCAAACCAGAAAATCTCGTTATTGACACTCAAGGTAATATTAGAGAGGCGGCGGCGCGCTGTAATTCTATGGATATTAACTAGGGTACGTGAGAGTCACTGATTTGGGAATCGCGAGAGTCTGGCGCCCTGATAATTCAAGCGATACCAGTGGAACTCCGGGCTATATGGGTAATATCGCGCATTCTAGCCCATTCTTACTTACAGTATTAGCTCCTGAGGTAATGTGCAGACAAAATCACGGTGTTGCTGCTGATTACTATGCGCTTGGAGTGATGGTTTATGAATTCATGCTCGGCAAAGTAAGCTCCATCGTTCTCAAACCCTCTCTAAAGTTTGGGTCACCACAGCGGCCGTATCTAGGAAAATCACGAAAAGAAATCAGAGACAATATCCTCGCGAAGCAGGTTCAAATCAAGAAGGAAGATGTCCCTGCCGGATGGTCACTTGAAGCTGCAGATTTTGCTAATAGAGTAGAGAACCTCTCTTGATTCCTCCAGTCTCAAATCAATTAGCTTATTCAAAGGAAACCCGCCAATCGTTTAGGTTTGAACGGCCCCACAGAGGTGAAAAATCATCCTTGGTTGAAAGATTATCCATGGACGAAACTCATGAACAAGCAAATAGTCCCTCCATTCACGCCGCCTGTAATAACACATGCTTTTGGAGGAAGAAATTAACTGTGTTTACCATATCATCTAGAACAAAGAGGACAATTTTGATGAAAAGAACGCCAATGCCGAAGATAACGACCCTAATGCTGACCTCACGAGACAAAACCAAATGCTACTTCGCAGGAACTCTGTGCAAAGTAGACCATTTCTCTCTTCTTATCCAGAATTAATAATTTTTTAACTCTATAAAGGCTTATTTGACGGGTACAATTTCGATGGAACACAGGTCACTCAAACAAATAGCATGATTTCTGAATATGGTCAAACTACGTCATTTTCAACGAAACTCGCAGCAAACTAATCATAATTCTGAGGGATTAGTTTGAAAGAATCAGATATAATAAATTTTTCTTGAAACTTTAATAACTATTAACAATGAGGAGATTTGCTGATTTTCTCAAATAGTCAGCTTCGCGTGTTTTTGGTTTGAAACTTGTATTTTTTAGTTTAATGCCAAATTATACTGAGCTTGAAAACCTTCCATAAATCACCCTTTACTTACAATCACCCAGGATCTTCTACTACTATTAGACGCTTCGTTTACTCATATTCAAGCTTTTTATAAGAATTTAAATACCGAAAATACACTTAATAAATAGTTTGTTCCTGATCGCTTGTAAATTTGTCAACCAATAATATTTTAAACAAACACATAGCTCCAAAATCAACAAATAAACAGAGATTTATCGACATGCATAGATAGATAACGAAATGTCTACACGTTTAAACTTCTTGAAAATGTTCATCTGTTTGTAAAAATCAAAATTCCTGACGAAAGGAAAAAAAAAAACAAAAAAACTAATTATTTCCCTTACTCAAAAAGTTTGTTTATCAAGTCTTCGGCCCCATTGAAGTTAGGATAAAGATGAAGTTTGAATGTATTGCGGTTTACTTCTCTCACATCTCTCGCTGACGCCAGAGATTTCAGATAGGCCACAAGCGATTTTAGCTCAAAATCGCTCTTGTGGTAATAGAACGGCGTGATCGGAATCCCGTTCTCGATCTGGTATCCGAAGGAATAGACAGCATTATCCACGAGGACGAGGTCCTTCAAGTTTCTATTGGCGAATACTCTTAAGTCCTTCACATAGAGCCCTTCCGCTGTCTGTATGCAGCTATCGCGGAAGAGTCTATGCTGAATCAGCTTGTTTTCGGGGTCGAGGTAGTCCAATACAACATTAGCATAGCACGCATGGGAGGCTGTGAATACAAAGATCTCAAAGTGCTTGCTCAACTCTTCAAGGCACTCTCTTGCGTAAGGCCTAACGTTAATCCCTGCCTCGATGATGTCTCCACTTGGGAATTTGATCGGCAGTATGACATCAGAAGGTATCGACGTGTTTTCATTGCAATGGATCAGCGTCTCATCGAGATCAAAAACGATCGTTTTTTTATCTAAAATTTGTTGGTCAGCCAAGCAAAAGCTGGGGGTATGTTACCTTTGTGTCTATCGAGTCGAGGAAGGTGCACCTTTCTCTTATTGAGCTCTTTAGGGTCGACATCCTTGAGATTTTTGCAGAAATTCATCGCCTGGAAGCTTTGGAAGAAATGCTCGCGGTAGATCTTGCAGAAGTAGTCGTTAGTATCGGGTTCGCGGAAGTGCCTCTCGAGTCCTTGCATGTAGTAGGACGGGACCAACCTCTGTCTCAAAGCCACGATCTCGGATTCTCGGCTTTGAGCTGATTCTACTATGAAAGAGGATTGGCTTTGGTCGTTCTCCTTGTTCTTGTTCACTCGATTTCTCGTGTGATTGAAAACAAATATTTTTGCATCATTCTCTTTGTTTTTTGTTGTCTGAGCGCCTATAGTCTATCAATCCACAAATATTTAGAGCTTGAGCTACTGATATCTCCATTACCTCATTATAACGGGTCGAAATTGTCGAGTTTTTGGTCGATTGTAGAGAGAGTCGATTTGTATTGTACTTGCTCGTCTCTTCCTTCTCATCGAAATTCCCTGGCTGGTTTTGTGAAGCGAGAGGGAGGTTGCTTCCTATATATTAGATAGTTTAAAACTCGAACAGTTAGAAGGTATACCTGGGCCGACTTGAGTGACAAAATCTTTGAGGGATTTGTGGTTCGTTGCTTGAGGATAGTGGTTTATGTTGTTTGGAGTCGATTCAGATTTTTTTAACTTGGCGCTATCTGCACGAGTCTGCAGAGTACTCACCCTGGCTGCATTGGTTCGCGTTTCAGTTGTCGATTCACTGTTGGTTGTCCTCGCAGCTGATGGAGTGTTTCTGTTTTTCAAGTACTCCAAATACTCTTTTTCTGAGAAAGAAATCAATGGCTTCTGTGCTGGGCTATCTGAATGCTTTGCGGAAGGAGTGCTAGGTTTCACAGCTCGAGCTTTTTCTTGGATGTCTTGAGGTTGGTACTGCTGCGGTCGGAATTGGTTCGGCTGGTAAGTCCTTCCCAAGTTATCATAGCTGTCCAAGGCACTCGCCTTCGGTGAGGCCGCTTGTGTCTGTGTGAGTATATTCTTCTGTCTCGCATCGGAAAAGAAATTGTTCATAAGAGTAGGAGGATGATGATGTGAGGACGTTTGAATGTCTTCTCGAAGCTCGCTTTTACTCTTGGCAATCCGCTCTTCAAGTCTCTTTAGCGTGTTTGAATATTCCTCAAGTTTTTCGCTCATTGTTTTATTGCTGCCACTCGCTCTCACATCGAATCGTAAATTCTCTGGCTTGGCGTTACTGGTTCCCTCAGTGCTTTGATTCCTCATCCTCTCTTGTGCTTGTGTCGAGGGGCTCATCACTTTTTCGAATTTGAAGACTCTTTCTGATGTGTATTTAGGGCTTCCGAACATGGATGCTGTCCCTTGGCTCGGATACACCGGTTCCGCGTTTCTTTGGAATGAGCTCTCAACTTGAGAAAAGTTCATTGAATATTGGGAGTCTGACCCTTCTTTGCTATAATACGAAGTATCTTGGAGTTTTTTTACTCGATCTACTGAAGTTGCTTTTGTATGAGGGTAATCTCTAGATTGAAGAAACGCTTTGCGGGAGGTGCTGTTCGCGTCTTCTTGCTGATATAGCGCTCTTTGACTCTCAGGCTGCTGACTTTCGGGTCTCTTGCTGATGGTTTTCACAGAGTTCGCTTGCATGAGTTCTCTCGTTGCGAAATCATAGGAAGACCTCTGCGGCATCTTGCGGCTGTTGGGATTCTGTAGGAGTTCAGGCGTAATGGCCTGGTTTTTCGGAGATCCGAATGAAAGACTGCTGTAAACTCCTGTGCGTGAGTTCGCTTCAAAGCCCCTATAGTTAGCATTCGTGTCTTCCTCTGTGAGCACTCTGCCGTTCCTGCTCTCTTGGTCATAATTCTGCTTTTCTGCGTACGAGCCCATTACCCTTGGAGGGTTCCTTGAGAATTGCATCGTCTGACCCATAAGCTGGTTTTCTTCCCTGGCTCTGGTCGCAGTAAACGTATTCGGGTCATGACTCACCAACAGAGGCTGACTGATCCCGCTGCTCGTCTGAGACAGCTTCATTGGCGCGTAATAATTCGCGTGGAATGAAGGCTGCTGCCCGAGGTTCGTTCCATAACTATCAAAATTATAACTCTTTTTCTCAAAGGTGGGTCCTTTAGCAAACCCTTCTGGCTGTCTTCTAGCTTGAAAGTCAGTAGATTTCTGCATAGTGATCCCTACGGCCTGGTTCTCCTTATTCATCTGGCTGTAATGGGTCGATGTGCCAGGAACTCCAGCTTTCTCGAAGCTAAACCCTTGTCTAAAGTTTCCTGCCTTTGGTGTTCGGAAAGCAGTGGTAATCGAGAGATTAGGCTTGCTGTAATATTGGTCCATTTGCTTTAGGTACTCTTTGCTAATTCAAAACTTTTTTCAATTTGATTTTGAATTTAGATGCGTCTTAATTTCTGTTAATTAACACATAGTGTGCATATCTCCGTTAGTTACATTCAAAATCACACTTACAAATTATCAAATCCCTTTACATCCCTTTACAATTCAAAAATTTTGCCTTTTATTTCCTCATCACCATTCCTTTATAAAGACCAGGAATGTTATGGGGTATTCATAACTATCATTGGCAAATTAATACTTTCTAAGAGACAAAACAAATGTCGTTTTGACTGATTTTTTTGAAAAAATTAGAGTCTTTGCAAGTGGGGTGACAATTAGTCTCAGAACACTACAAACAAACTTAGAGCAAAGCCAAGAACTCTATTTTTTTTTCTTAATGCATTCATTCAACTTCTAAATAGGAAACAAAATTATTCCCATGCGCCTCCTTCTTGGGCTTCAGTGGTGTCCCATTTCTTGTCGTCCTTCTTGGCCTGAAAAATTGTATGTTAGCACATCTATACAGAAAATACAATAGAATTACTCCTCTTTCTTCTTCGTCACCCTTTTCTTCAGCTTCTGGGAGAGCAGCGGCTTCATCGACCTTCTTGAAGAAAAACAGATCAACCATGACATCCCAATCCTCAGTCTTTCCGAGTTCTCCTCTGAGGATCTTGACTTCTCTGGCAAGGAGCCAGAAGATCATGGAGATGGATTCGGTGCTTCTGTTGTTGCATGGAATAGCAATGTCGACAAAGTTCAAAGGACTGTCGGTGTCGCAAAGGGCGATGGTTGGGATGTTGACATAAGAAGCTTCAACAAGAGCTTGCTTATCTGATCTAGGGTCAGCAACGATCAAAAGTCTTGGCTCTTGGAACCTGTGAAGAGAAATCATTAAGGAATTGTCGCAGATGCGGAGGAATTACTTCTTGGTCATCTGGTTGGTAAGGGTACCAGGAGTCCATCTTGAGGTAGAGGTGGAAAGAGCCTTGGTGTAGTAGGAGTATTTGATAACAGCTCTTTGTCCGTATGGTCTGGCGCAGACGACCTAGATTACCAAATTCAGAATTTAGATTGTGAGTGCGAAAATAGGTCTACAATGACGTCTTCAGCTCTTTCGACGGTAACGATGGCTCTGGCAGCGAGCTTGATCTTTTGCCAGGTGTGTTCAAGGTTAATAATGTGAACACCAGCGGCGTTTTTGTGGTCGACGTATCTTTTCATGTCGAAATTGAGGTTGATTGTGCCGATGTGAACCTAACGCGCCAAAGGCTTGAGCTTCTGTGAGAGAGAAGTAGTTTACATTAGCGGCGAGGAGTCTAAGAAAATCTTCTTCCTTTCTGGAGATGCCTTTGCTCATTGCTATATTTTGCTTTTTATAAAATCAGATCTTTGATTTTTATTAGAATAAAAGCCTAAAAAGATCAAATAGCACTTTTTTTGATCTACAAACCTGAATTCACAGTTTCAAATGCCATTCCAAAGAAAAATTATTTCAAGATATTAACTTTGAAAAATTCCTCAAGCTGGAAAGGCCTGAGGTCTCAGCAGCTATCTTTAGTAGTGCTAAAAGCACAATAAACCCCTTATTTATGAGAGATAGAGAGAAAAAAAAAACAAATGAAAGATGTGGCTGAATTTCTCTGGTCTTCATTCATTTAAATGCAGTTTCTTTAGTTGTGAATTCATGTCTAATTATTAAGGCGGTCATTTCGGAAAATCCGCTTTGAAATTTCAAGGAGTTGTGTAAAAATTATCTGCAAGTGCTGCTGGAGATAACTCTGATAAAAAAATAATTGCCTTAAACCATGGAGAGTTTCGTCAAAGAAGAAAAATATGTATTCGCGCTTTGTGGACTGCCTGCGAGGGGAAAGGTAACTATATGAAATCATCACTCGCGCCAATAACATTTTTCAATAAAAGACATACATTTCTCGCAAAGTTTGCAGATATTTAAATTGGTCGGGACATGTTTCAAAGGTCTTTAATATTGGTAGGCTGTGTCACTCACTCCGTCGTCGTTAAATCAATAATTACGAAGGACATTATCGTAGAACGCAGGTTGGAACCACTGTTTGCACTGCAGATTTCTTCGACCCGGAAAACGCTGAGGCAGTCAAAGCGAGAGAAGAATGCGCTCAGATGGCACTGGAAGATGTGGTTCACTTCTTAAAAACAGAAGAAAATCAAGTAAATTGAACGATAAACAGTCCTAATTGAGAAAGGCTGCGATATATGATGGAACTAACACTACTGTCCCCCGTAGAGCGGCTGTTGCAAAGTATCTTGAAGAGAAAATGCCGACTTGTAGAGTAAATGTGAACTCCTGAACGCAATTTTTCATATCATCAAATCAGCTCGTCTGGATCGAGAGTATCTGTACCGATGAAGCCGTAGTAGAAACAAATATCCGCCATACTAAGCTATCTTCTCCTGATTATAAAGGCGTCCCAGAAGATAAGGTATGGTTGCATGATTTTTTCACACGATTCTAATGAAATCTAGGCTGCAGAAGACTTTAGAAACAGAATAGAAAAATACAAAAAAAGCTATCAGACGATATCAGTCGAAGGAGATGGTGAGGTACAAATCGCTTGATGGGAAGCATTGCTAATTATTTTCTCCAACTGTAGGGTTGCTCTTTCATTAAACTGATAGACACAGGCAAAAAAGTGAGTTTTTCATCACTTAACACTTCCTCTAATTGTATAATATATTCACCATTAGGTCATAATGCATAACATTTCTGGTTTTCTTGCCTCGAAAGTTGTGTCTTTTCTCATGAATCTGCATATAATTCCACGTCCGATTTACCTCTCCCGCCATGGAGAAAGTATTTACAATACAGAAGATCGCGTTGGTGGGGACAGCGGACTATCAGAGAAAGGAATGAAGTACGCAAAGCATCTTAAAGAGTTTTTCCGTCAGGAGCAAGAAAAGGAAAAAATCAAAGACTGCAGGATTTTTACCAGCACGCTTAAGCGGGCCATGACAACCGCCAACGAAATCGATATTGGAAAGCCGTATTATCTGAAAATATTAGATGAGATCAACACCGGGCTTTGCGACGGCATGACATACGAAGAGATCGAGGAGATATACCCATTCGAGTCCAAAGAGCGTTCGTTCGACAAATTAAGATACAGGTATCCGCGAGGCGAGAGTTACATGGATGTCATTCAGCGCATTGAGCCAATTATCTACGAGATTGAGAGAACACGAGTACCCGTTATCGTCATCGCGCACAATGCAGTGTTGCGTTGTCTCTATTCTTATCTAACCAAGCATGACATTGACAACGTCCCTTATCTCGATGTCCCTTTACATAACGTTATCAAGCTGGTCCCAGAAACGTATCAATGCCGTGAAATTAGGTAACCCTATGCGCTTTTTTTGGTTTTTCTAACTCGATACAATGAATATTAGATATAAATTTGACGTGGAGACTGGCAAGGTCAAGGAAGAGGCCTTCGATACGCCGCTTTTCATTGACTACGATTTCAGAAAGATTTAACCTGAGATTTAATTTTACATAAGCTCTTGCTTTAACATCCGCCTAAATAAGCACATTAATACTCATTGCTAGGTTATACATACTCGCAAGAATCATAATATCCGTAAATAAAGTAAATATGAGGCCAAGTAACTCTCAACAATGCATACTTTTACTAATATACTTCTTTATTTATCCCATTGTTGAATATTTCATTAGTTTCAAGAAAATTTTTACGACAATCAGATAAAATTAATTACTTCATTTCAGGTGTGAAATATGAAGTTTGTGGGTTGCTTGCTTCTTGTGCTTCTATTGAAGCTTGCGGATGCGAACTCGGGAGGTGTGGACATCACTTCATGCGATTTGCTTGATTGTGATATATGTTGCAAGCCAGGAAATCCAGCTGTCTGCTTGAACGATACAACGGCATTGAATTGCATAATGAAACGAGATCCTGATCAGCATAGTTTGCTTGTAATTCTGCTTCTCCTGCTTGGGTTCTTGATCGGTAAAGCTTTGCCATAGCAGCAGTGTATTCAAATGACATTATTAGGTCTTCCTATCCTTCGTATGATGGTTTATTGTTTGATTAATCACAAATTGAGCTGCTGCTCGATGAGCGTTTGCGAATTCGTTGCCAACACGTGCTGCTGGTGCTGCTGCATGAATCGGAAGAAGCAGCGTCAAAGACAGAAAGAAATTAAACAAGAGCATAGAGATATGGAAGAAAATGATGTGCTGCAACTAGAAAAGAATCCAAAGGGGAAACAGAGACGCACCAAAAAAGAGAATCCTAAGACTAAGCAGGAGAAAGACGTAATTAATTTATTTTCAATTTGAGTCTTTAATAATTTCGTCATGAAGCAATCCGGTGAGCAGCCAAAGGGCATTGAAATGTCTTACCAAAAGCTATTGTTCGCTGATGCTGAAAGCAGCAAATCTCCATTGTCACCCTAATTTTTTTGTTGTCGTGTCTAAATCCATTAACTTCTAAACTCCGATTTATTCCTGTTAAACTTCTTCCCATATTTCACTTATTAACCATCTACAACTTTGCTGAACCAGCAAAGTCTCAAAGAATGTGATTAAATGAGATTAAGAGCAAGAGATTTACTGGTTCCTTTAATCAGCACATTTTCTGACTGCCTTCTTCAATAACTAATCAGTTTAGACCACCTTTCCTTATATCATAGAGGGACAAAGTATTACTCATTATTTTTTC
>ENA-UOTX01000485-UOTX01000485.1-compost-metagenome-genome-assembly--contig:-NODE-485-length-41584-cov-10.762426_pt1 | contig 41584 bp, 25 predicted proteins | sample MGYA00238143_ERZ746982 | MGnify/ENA primary metagenome ERZ746982 (study PRJEB28758, sample SAMN06268862) | compost metagenome | isolation source: single cell | place: USA: California, Emeryville, Joint... | reverse complement strand
CTTCCAAGCCATGTGGATCAGCAAGAGCGAGTACGATGAAGCCGGTCCTTCCATCGTCCACAGAAAATGCTTCTAAGAACTTCGTCACAGTGAGTGAGATGATGAAATTATTGTGTTTCGTTTGAGTTTCTTCGAGTGTTAGTAAACATTAATAATTTCTTCGTCTTCAATACATTAATCTATATAAGACCCAAAGAGATATGAGAATCTTTTTGATAATGCCATCGTCGTTCATCTCCTTATAATTGACTTAACAATACCCTAAAAATCTCAAATATAAACTCACAAAACACCTCTATATCTCCTCTACCAGCAGCAGATCGCCCCCAGCATACATTTTCACTTATGAAATAATTGTTACAGGGAAACCGCGTTTCATAACAGAATCGAATCAACCAAATATTGCATTGATTGCTCTCAATGAGATGAGAATATGCGCAACAGACTAGTCTTTCAGTGAGTCAGGTCCTAGTAATCATTTTCTTGAGAGATATTCAGAGGAATTTGAAAATTTTGGTGGTTGAAGCTACCTTGTAGGGAGTAGCGGTCTTAATTAATTAAATTAGTTTCTGCGTTCCTGATTTGATTAGAGAGTGATATCAGGTTGGAATTACTATCATTAAGGGTTAAAATTATCCATAAAAGGGCAAAACGTGACGATGCGCGATAATACAGAACAGCAGGAGTTGGAAGCTCAAAACCAGCGTCAGGCCATCAAAATCAACTACCTTCAGCAGGAGGTGAGGCAGTTACAGGAGCACGTTCAAGACCTCGAGCAAATCATGAAATTAAATAAAGAGGCTCTGCGTATCGCCACCAGCGGAGGAAACGCGTCGCAGCCTAACAACCGTCTGAAAATAGCATTAACCACCACAGGGAACGAGTCAACGAACCGATCTGATGAGCTGACAGCGACAAGCGACAACAAAAACCTCCATGCGCTCATAGAGCAACTTCAGCTCGAAAATACTCGACTTTATCACGTTATCGATAAAGTCACAAGGGAAAGGAATATTGCACAGAGCAAAGTAAGAAGTCTTGATATGCAGATAGAGCAATTTACTCTCTAGGCGTTGATAAATGAGCAAATGTGTGAAGAAGCAGAACGTAGAGAAAACGAAACGATTTCAGAGCTGCAACAAACGATAGTTGAAATGAGAGCAATTATTTTAGAGAAGGAGCAAGCGATCCAGCAACTTGAGAAAGTAAAACCGATAGTGGAAGAAGACACGTTTATTACTAAATACAGAGAAGTAAATTTTTTCCTCATGTGACTTGATCTCAATGCGATGCATGCAGGTAACAGCGCCGACTGAAACCGCGGTGAGACTGCAAGAAGAAATAGAAAATTTAACGCGGATCCTGTCGAAGATGTCGAGAGACTTGACGAAAGTGCAGGGAGAAAAGGAAGAACTCAAATCTATGAATATAGTAAGCCATATTATCTCCCTGACACTGTTCTAATCAAACAATCTTAGACTCTCTCGACCGAGCTTCAAAAGGTAGTAATGAAGCTCTCAAATCCAGTTCATTCTCATTACAAAGGCGTCGGAAGTAATTCAGATAGTATCCACCTCTGCTAAACTTCATCTCATAGTGTCATTGAAGAGCACAAACGATGGAGATACGCTTAATCTTTCAGCTTTCGCTGGTATTGCAGCTTGTTTTTAACGCTTTCTTATTCGTTTGCTAGGCCCAAGTGATAGTGAATCCGAGATAGACCAAATCCCCTCTCCGCTTCCCAACAAAGTGCAGATGAAGATGAATCTCCAAGCTAAAGCAGCTATCCCCAAACTCGACCTAACCAAAGCAAAGCAAATACAAGACTACCAAGCAAAAAAATCCACGATGCAACAACAAGAAGCTCAGCTAAAGCAATCACAAACTTTCGATCCAAAGCTTCAAGAGAAAGTGCAAAAGTATCTGCGATTATCTCGCTCAATTCTCAGACTATTCTTGTTCATAGGCTGACCCAAGAATTAGAAAATACCAAGAAAAATCTCGCAAAGGAGATGGTTAACAACCGGTTGCTGGTCGAACAAATCAATGACTTGAGACGGCATAATCGAGAACTTGTCTTTGCGAATGAAACGCTGATTCGTGCCAATAAGCGCTATGAGGAGAAATGGCAGAAAATTTTTTACACGCTGGAGTTTTACAAGGAGTTCTACTACAAATACGTTGAGGTGGTTTCCACTCGCCATTCGCCATCAAAATCGCTCTCTATCAGCAACATGAATAAATTCAGGAATCTTGAGCGCTTGAAACAGAAATTTAACATCGATGAGAAGGAATTGACGCCTGATCAAATGATCAAGCACATGAAGAAGATCGACCAAGAGAATGGCTGTCAGAATACCATAAGCATCCTTGAAGCCGAGGAAATCCGGTTAGAAGGGCATTTGGATCATGCAGACAAGGCCGGTCTGAATTACTGTAAGACGTACTTGAAGCAATTGGCACAAGATATTGATAAGAAACTCCAGCGAAAGAAATCAGGGGCTGTTGATGGCGAGGCAGAAGGAGAGAAGGTGGAAGAGAGCCAAGTGAAGGATATTGTGGTGTTGGAAAGGTCAATGAGTAATCCGCTGGATTATATGAATCAGAAAAAGGAGCTGATGTTCGATCAAGGAGGGCTGCTGCAGTTGGTTGGGTCACAAAATAAAAAAGGAGGGGAGGCGTTGAAAGTGGTTGAGAAAGATATGAGTGGATTGGATATGAGCACTCAAAATTAAGAGTAATTCGTGAGTTATCGTCACAAAAGCGCAATTTCTAATGCTAGGAGAGAAAAATTTATAATGTCGCTGAGCTGCTCGGCTCAAGCCCAGACACAAAAAAGGATTTTTTGTGAACAACTGATCTCCATATTAAAATGATCAATATTTCTCAAAATTTAAATTCTATATTTTTAAAAGGATGATGAAATGAAGCATTATTTATTCGCTATCCTTTGGTCCCAGTACCCATCAGATTAATGGGTCTGAAATATATGGAGTTCTTTCTTGTATATCTTGTAACGAATATTTACATCCTTATCAAAGAATTGCGATCTTCTGATGTTGTTATTGCAAGAATAATACATTTGTTTATGTTCTAACCTATAGACCTGAATAGCAAGGCGGCAGGTTTTGAGTGTCTGATAGGATTTAAAGCTTTAAAATAGTTTGAAGAGTCTAATTCCGTTTCGCATAGTTAAAGTTTCCGCGAAAACCCATTAAAATTTATTTTAACGGAAAAATATCTGTAAATCTCGCCATCACCATTACAATGCAATTCCCTTCGATCAGCGCGCATCTAGCAGACTTTTTTATTACATTTGCTTCAATTGAGGCTCAAATCGAGTACCATAGAGTCAAAACGGCGCAATTTGATGACTTTGAACCCTATTCATCGTTTAAACGAATGGACCAGCAGAATCTGGGCTATATCACAGTCATAGAGCTGTCAGGTTACCTCCAAAACCATGTAATCATGCTGTCTGAGACCGAATTAGCCTCATTTATCGAGTTTTTTGGCCCAGACACGGATCAAAGACTCACTTATGCAAATTTTTTAGGAGCGGTCCTTCCAACCACGAATCTCGTCCTCCGCCAAGTGGCGGCAAGGCGGCACACTTATTTAGAGCCAACACGAAAATTTCTGGAGGCTGACATCGATCAGCGGTTGGCTGCTCTCCTGGAGATCGAGATATCTCTATACTATAAAATTCATTCGTTGAATCAGTCCTTGGTTGCAAGGCCGGATTGGGACGTTTATAAAGCCTATTGCTTGATAGATTCTGAGAAAGCAGGATCTATTGATAGGTTCTGTCTCTTGAAATTCTTAAAAAAGAACACTAACATTGCATTGAGTTTTGAGGATCTTCTCCCGCTCTTTAGAAGAATCGATGTTGATAATGATGGGAAACTGAGCTATCCCGAGTTCCAAGCCATCTTTACGAAAAAATCCCATCAGAATCCGAGCCCTATAGCCACTCCATTGAAAAAGATTACGTTTTGTCCGCTGAAACGGATCATTTCTAATGGGAATAGCCCAATGACGGCCGATACTTTCGACAAATATTTTTCTAGTACTAATGAGACAGCATTTGAGAAAAGTTTTGAGGATCCTCAGAGAAGCTCGAATTGGAAGCCTAGTGGTCCTGGTCTGTATGATGATTTGCACCAGCTAGTTGAAGGCGCTTTAAAAAAGTCGCAGGAAACTCGAGCGAAAAACTACACACGCCAGGAGGTCAGTCATTACGTAAATAAAACACAGCTCGTAGTTCAGCCGCTAACAACTGCAGCGACTATCCCTCACTCCTCTCCCAAAAGGAAAGCTAAATTACACTATGCAAGCCCAGTCTGCATACAGTCTAATACTAAAGACGCTTATCAATCTAATCAGCACAGCTACTTAAATGAAACTCTCCCAATTACAATTAATAAGAATAATACTCTGGACTTTTCATTCGATGGGTCGCCTTATCCGAAGCCTTTTTATAACAGCGACACCAAAAATTATTTGTCTGATGTGTACGATCATTCCATCGAAATCCCAGCTAACCCAGCTATCCCCGATGTTTCCAAGTTTAATGAAAGGACTGATTATATCCAATTAATTCCTTCACGTGGCTATGCCACTCGGACAGGCACCGGTTGTATTCGCGGAAACTTTGAGAGTAATAAAATAAACACCTTCCAGAATGAAGAAACTGGGCTTCAGATCTCAACAAATCAGCCATTCCGAGAACATGGTCATTACAGATCAAAGAGTTTCGAACAGCCTCATAGAACCTTTTCACAGCCATTGGTTCTCATCGAACAGAATCCTAACGAAAGCATGAAGATATCCCAACCGAATCAGCGTGCTCCTGGTCGGTTTAGACATCAAAGGCATGAAACAATGCTCACAAACAACGATAGTTACTTGATTAGCCAGTCTCAACAGCAGCAGAAACCAGGGGAAGCTGAGTTTACTCAAGAATTGAAATGCATTGCTGAAGCTTTAAAAGACATCGCAGAGGCAACCCAGCAAGTTGATGCGATCCGAAATGTCCTCGCCTATCAATCAGATTTCACGATCTCAGCCGCTTGCAAGGCGTTGCTGCCGGCTCATTCCGAAACTAACAATTGCAGTTTACTAGAATTTCGCAGTATGCTGGAAAAGTGGGGGATCAAAATCGAAGACTATCAGATAAAAACAGTCTTTGAGCGGTTCGATGTTGACAATGACGGAATTTTAAGCGCAAGTGATTTAGAAAAACTGTTTATCCCGAGAAACGCCGATGCTGCTGAGGTCCTAGAAGGAAGAAAATGCAATGGAGTTCATAAGAAAGAGACTTACAATTGGATTGGGCAGCTGCTTTCAGTCGCTGTTAAAACAGAAGTTGAGTTAGAAAACACGAGAAAAAGACTTCGAAATGTCCCGAATTCGAAACTAGAAGCAGCCTTTCGATCCTTAGACCCGCGAGCTTCTGGAAATGCAAGTACGGAAGAGATTAACAAACTGATTGAGAGGTACTTTGGACAATTGAAAAAGAGTACGCTCGAATCGCTCTTTATGAGATATAATTTGGTAGAAAACGACAAAATACCACTGAAGGAATTAATTCGAGACCTGGTTCCAAAAACCTTTGAATGAAATAGACACTAAGACTTGTATTTTGTGTAATAAATTGCAAGTAGTAGAAATATTTCAAAAACGCGTCCTTAATGATTAATTTACCTGGTTGTTATACTTTTTTCATAACATTCCTCACTTCATTCGTCATACTTCACTCTATTGTCGTAGTTTTTGTTGAATTTTGAAACTTCAATCTTCATTTTGCAGTTGGTTTAGTCAAAGCGGTTTGAGAATTGATTGGAAACTATATACCGTATAACAGAATTGATGAGAGGAAAGGACTAGTACTACGTATCTGGCTCTCAATTACTTTATAATTCATTATTTTCCAACTTATTTTCCTCGTTTGGGTTTTGACTTATAATATCGGATCTCAGCGGTGTTCTTTTGTAACCTAACTATTTAAATTTCCACTATAAAGAATTCGCCTCAAATTCGGATTATTTCTGCGACCGATAGCCTTTCCTCTCATCACCTCATCGAAACTCACATCTATGATCAAGTCACATCACTCAGAGAATCGACTTATCTTGCCTCTTCTCAAGAGACCTAAAGAAATTGCAATGTTTAGTTCAAAAAGCTCGACTAAAACCCAAATACCGTCATCTTCGTCGACTACTTCAATTGCGAGTTTTAGTGAGAGCGTGGTCAGCAAGAAGATTCCCAAAATTGATTGGGACGACTTCTTGGGTGTGCCTAATGAGAGCAGCCGTTGGCTCGCTTATACTACTTGGCATGTCCTTTATAATTACCGAATACTCCCTAAAAGAGGGAAAAATACGGTGGTTCTTCATGTTCATTGCTTGTTGAAGAAGAAGAAATCTTGGGTGAAGTGGCGTGATGAGTGTCTCCTTAATCATGAACGAGGACATTATCTAATGGGGTGGATCTGTGCACTAGAATTCAAGAGAAAAGTACAAGAAACCAAGTTTGGTGGACTCAGCTCAGCCAGCATCGAAGTGGAGATTAGTAGACTGTTTAAAGTAACAAGGAATGAAATAATGAAATTGGAAAAACTCTATGATGAAGAAACTAAGCATTACAGAGACCGCGAGAAGCAAAAGCTATGGGACGAGAAAATCGCACAATGGCTTGAAGAACTGAAGCATTTATTGTGATTCTTCATTGGTTTCAATAACACCTTTCTCATCATTAACTATTCTCACTCTCTGCTATTTTGTTTGCTATTAAATACTGTATATCTATATTCAGCGGTATCAAATACGAATTCGAGTTTCTCTTATCAAATTATTGCTTTATTGTTTACATCCTATTCTATATACTGACGACAGTTCACTTTGAGACCAAATTGAATTCTAAAGAATTAGATATAAAAAGTTGTCTTTCCTCAACTCAGATGATAGACCATCAAATTCAACGTTTTTTTGTCTGAGAACCCTTCGAGATCTGGATAAGCCAAAATATAGTTTATTCTAGGTATGGAGCACACGTTTTTGATTTAGGTGTCATTTTTTCAAATATTTATGGAACAAACACAAGATTTATTTTCTTTATGAAAGGGAACAGATTTTGTTATAAGGAATCTTTCATCAGAACGGACAGCTATTGATGTGAACATACATCACGAAGGTATGAGCCATCTTTGCAAATATCATATTAGCGGTTATCACCCAAGAGCTAAAGAAATTCCATTCTCACGACCCTCAGGTTTTGAGCTCTCTTCGTCTTCACAAAGCTTAACAGAAATTCTGGAATGACTTTCTTTAACTCTATTAACTATATAATCTATTTGCTTCTTTAAATTCATGCTCCAGATCAAGTAAATCGAGCCAAGCGTGTTCAAGGATTTTGCTATTAGCATTGCCGCATACAACCCATAAATCCCGAGGCCTGTATGATGTGACAGGATGATAGACGCTGGAATCGCGATTGGATAGTAAGTAAAAAGGTACAGCGCCGTTGACTGTTTCTCTTTACCCACACTCCGCAGTATACCCCCAAGCACATTCTGAAGGTTATCAAATGGAGTAATCGCCATAAAAAATAAAAGCAAGCCAGAAACGTACTCGATCACGGTTCCGTCACTTGAGAAAATCAGCGCAATATTTCGGCTTTGCGTGCCAAGGAGCATCCACATACAGCAAATAAGCACGCAATCGACGATGATCCCAACTTTAATAAATACCCTGACTTTTTTAATGTTCTGCTCGCCCATACTATTGCCAACAAATGAGCTCAAAGCGACTCCAATGCTTAAAGTCCATATAAGGCAAAACTTCGTAACTCTCGTGACGATGACGTTAGCGGCAACGATTTCAGCGAGGAAATAACCAGCCTGGAGGAGAATAATTTGCGTGCCGGCCAAATCTATGATTTGAAGCCCTCCAGCTGCCATTTGATATTTAAATTGGGTCCATAACTCTCTGAAGCAGTTCCTGTCCCATGGGATATTTGACCTCTGGCACCTTTTTGAGCGACGAATATAAATATAAATTGCGACAGCCCGTGTCGCTTCCATACAAAACCGAGCGATTCCAATCCCGGTGACTCCCATATCAAGGCGGACGATGAGCCAATATTGCACTGGTACATCAAGGAAGGAGCTAATAGCCTGGATGATTCCTTGGGGAGCAAAAATCTTCTGGGAAACCAGAAAGTTTTTAGCAGCGTCAAAATACACGAAAGGAAGAGCAGCGGGCATCATTGCTACAAGCACGGCCTCGATGTCGCTTGCCAGGCTCTCTTGGAAGCCTACGAAGCGGAAAACCGTGGCTATTTGTGAGATTATCGTGCCTAGAGGCACGAATACGATCAATTGAATAATCACCGATCTCTTGAAATATATTCCGAGCAGGTAATGATCTTTTGCTCCGAAAGCTTGCGATCCCAGGGCAGAGAGACCTATGTTAAGTGCTTGGAGAAACGCTATGATGCCTGTGAAGTAGAGCGTGCTTCCCATTCCAATAGCGCCGATTAAACGTACATTGTTCTGCAGAGAGACGAAATAAATCATTGTAGAAAACGCGATATTCGCTGCGATTCCTTGGATTAGTGAGGGTAAAGCAGCTTTAATAAGCATCCCAGCAGTTCTAATGCTCGAGATTTCTTCATCTGGTTGTGAGGTAGCCTCAGTTTCAGATTCGCTAGTTTGAGAGACAAATGAAGCATTAATTGAGCCATCGTTCCTTGGATCTAAATTCGGAGTGGGAGGAGCAAAGGACAATCGCTTGGGCAGCAATCTTGCATCAATATAGGAGATGTTCATGGTGTCATGTCTCTGTCTTCCCGTTTGCATCCAAGATGAAATCTTTTGAGTAATAGCTGTGATTTATGTATCTTAGCGACTTTAAATTTTATAACACCTATATAACATTCATAATTCTCTCAATAAGCGTAAAAAAAAACTTTCCTGAGGTAATAAAATGTCTTACATATATTCGTCATTGGTCATACTGGATCTCCCCTGAATTGTCAATGAAGAATTTGCGTGTTTTTCTCATTCGAACTGTTGATAGAGGATGCAAATGGTGAGACTTATCTTTCATTCTTTCAAGAAAACGATTTAATAAGCAAGGACAAACCTAATGATGGTTACTTTGGAGTGATGCAGAGATTTTTTCAAAAAAAAAAAGGGTTTGAGGAGATGGGTGGATTTACATGAATTTTTCCGTGTAAAATTTCTGGAATAAAAATAAAAGCTGGATTAAGCTTTGAACAACTAGCTTAAAATTTTGAACTCATCATGCGACCAAAATGAGCAATTTCCTTTTTTCTTTTTTTTTGATTTGTAGTCGTTCAATGTTCTCATACATTGAGATAACCGATAATTAAAGGGAAGAAAACTTTATAAAAATACTCACATACGAGAGAGAAAGAGAGAGGGGGAAAAAACCATCCTCTCTTAACTTTTTTCCCGAAAAGAGAGTTGTAGAAGGCATTTGGTACACGAATAAGCGCAATAAGATTATAACAATAGCCCATACGTAATAAATAAACAAAAGCTGCGATGAGCAATGAATAAAAGAGAGATACGTAAATAGTGATGAATAATTAATTGACCTTTCATATTGAAAATAGGAATTATCTAAATTACACTTCACATTCGCAATTAGAAACATCAGTTCCAGAAGCAAACCGATCCTGCAATCTCTAATTTAAACCATTATCACACCTCTGAGAGTTACCCACTAGACTTACTTGCATCTGCTGTTCTCCCTGTATAATACGTCCATCCAGTGCTAATATCAGTGACTTTCACGGTGCTATCTGCGGATACTGTTGCAATCATGTCTCCCCTGGGACTCCATTTAACCTGAATTATTCCCTCTAATATTTTCAATTAATAATTTTCTCAGCAGCACTAATTCTTACGCAAATGTAGATCAGGAATCGTTTTAACCGCATACCCCACGCGGAGGTCGTACAGCCTGACTGACTTGTCCTGAGAGCAAGATGCCAATAAATTCCCTTCGGTATTCCAATCGATCCATGTTATCGCTTTTGATAATAAAATATTGTCATTACAGTCTTGAATTACCATCGTTATGCAATTTTAAGCTTTCTAAATGCAACAGCTTCTCAACCTCCATATCCACAACGTTGAATTTTATCCAATTATAGGTGAGACCTACATACGGATTGTTTGAATTCCAGCGGCAACGATTGCGAGAGTCTAAGAAGCCAAAATTAAATATTAATCCACACAATTTTCCTCTCACCTGTATCGCTGAGTCGGAGTCCAAATTGATAGGAGTTTGAGCTGATGTCTGAGACGGTGAAGATCCCAGACCGATCGATTCGTCCGATTCGATCTCCGTCCACATTCAGGTCAAGGCCTGTTATATAATCTATTTATTTAAAACCATCATGAAGAGTTTCAATGCATTAGTTTCTACCTTCATGACAGACTTTCCATTTTGCTTTTTGGATAATCTGCTGCGAATAGCAGTCGAAAATGTGATAAGCGACGCTGTCTTTGATCGATAAGAACGCAACTCGGCCCGTTCTAGAATTACAGGACATATCAGAAATGCCTAAAGAAATTATAATAAAGTTGAGAGGCTCGTAATTTACTCCCTTCCACCGTGCCGAGTTGGTACACGGCCTTCGGCTTTTTTCCCATTGTTAACAGTACGAAGTTCGATATATTATCATTGGAGATGGAAGATAATAAGCAGTCCGCTTGGGGTAAAGCGTCGATGATGGTATACGCAAAGCCTTGGAGTCTGTAAGGGAAAATAGGAGGGATATTCATACCAGTGGTGGTTATCTGAGCACCGTCATTAACTTCTGTTGTGATTTTTAATTTTGAGTCATATGTTCTGATGGCATTAGTGTTGAAAGAGCTCCATGCGAGTTTGTAGGGCTCTCCGGACTCGTCTTGTGTTTCTGCAGTAAACTTTGTCTTAGTGGCTTCTACGGGGACCATTTTTTTGGTTTATTCTATTCCCAAGATTTATCAAATATGTCCCGAGTAAATACTAATGCTGCCGAATTGAAATTTAAAGATAATCAGAAAGCAGACTTTCTGAACAGTTAGCCTTCTAGAATCCGGATTGAAGGAGGTTTTATCATAGAACTGATCAATTAGGACGATTTTGATTGGCTGGGGGTGTCCAGAAGAGAGAAAAACAAAGGCAGGATAAAAATGCTATTATAATGTCTTGGAGGTGAAAAGAGAAGATGATACTAGTTTTTTCCGTTTCGAGGGCGAATTCTGGCGACTTACAAATTTGAAAATGATACCACAGCTCGCAAATATTGAAGTATTGAAGGAGGAGAAGTGGGTTTTCTCCATAGCATGGTCGGATCTATCTATTTTTCTGGTAGCAATACAGTCATATTGAATTGAATCTGATATAATAGGCTTTCTTACAAATTTTCATGGACTCTGCTTATTCCGAAAGATGGTCTCATTTCATTTGCGCTTGTAGATGCAAAGCTTTGCAGAATGGATGAAGAGTAACAATACTAAAAAATTTTAGCGATACTAAAAGTAACTTCTCTTCCTAAAATTACTTTGTAAAAATGATATTTGACTTTATATATCTACTGGATTTCATAGAAGATTCAAGATGATGGTCATTTGCTGGTATCATCAGTTAATTCCTGGTGGCTGTTGTACTTAAAGTGCTGTTAGTCCTCATAAAAATATGTAATTCTTCTCGTAAGCAATTTTGATGCATCGAATTAGATTAATGATATCCTTTTAGCCATGGAAGAAGGTCATATTTGCTGTGTTTTCATGCCTCTGCCATTTTCGAGTGGTGTGAAAGAAGACTGATTTTATTGCTTGCTCCTTTGACATGGGCTAGCCGAAAAATTTCCATGCTCATTTGCTGACTCAAAGCTCATAAGTTGAAGATGTTGAGGGTTTTATCTATCATACGTTTCAAAGCTTTGCTACAACTAAGAAAAGCAAAGATTTTGCGCTCAACTCGATCTGTAAAAATTTCTGAAAAAGTGGTTAGTTTTTCTTTTTCTTGGAATATCTTTGATTTATCCTTCACACCAGCCATAAAGTTCACTCTTTGCTGTTTAAAATAGAGAGAGATACACCTTAATTATTGAAGCTCCAAAAGAAAATCTAGACTTCCATTGACATCATATTTTCCATCTGATTATTCAAACTTTGTCAAAAAAACCAAGCAAGAGCCTTCAGAATTGAGAGCAAAAATCAATCCCTTAGAGTAACATCCGATTAGAAGTAACCAATTCTTTTTAATTTAAGTAACCACTGAATTTTCTATAAGATGTAATTCTCTAAAAACATTCGTGTAGCTCGATATTCTGTCGCAAAGATAGACCTTATTAAGTGCAAATCGAAATTGTAACATAAAGATTGAATGTCGAGATCTCTTCCAATATACAAAACAAAATAATAAGATGACAAAAATAATCGAACGCAATCTTAGAGTCTTCCTCTTCAACTTTATTATATCCTAAGTACTTTCTAAAAGAGTTATAATTTGGTGCACCTTTCTTTTCCAACAAGAGATAAGAGAAAACCAAAAGGAATCATAAGAAATTATGATTATATTCATCATCACATTTCTCAGTTTGAAGATGGTAAAGTCTGCGAAAAACACGAAACGAAGGTCAGCAATTTTGATCTTCTTGAGCTCCTCAGCCAAAAATTTAAGGCAAGAAGTGGTAGTAATTATATCATCTTTTCATCATCTTCAATATCTACAATTGATAGAAAATTTCTCATTCAAAGAGAGAGTATTTCTTTATTGAATTTTGAGTAGCAATTGATAAACTACACAAATCGACTCCAATGCTTTAAGGCTATAACGCTGCCTTAGAAATTCCGACTAAGATTATAACATTTCGCCTGAGCTTGCGAATGAAATCATTAAAATAACTTCTAAAGTTGTCGGAGGTAATTCGCTCAGCTGAAGCTACATCGAGACCGATTTTCGAACAGTCTGAAAAGAAAAATTTATCTGAAACTAAACATTTCAACGAGAGGACGATATGAATACTAATGTTGGCATATACTCTTGAAAATTTACAAAATTATATGCTTATAAATGCCAAATGCGACGCCTACATGCTTACATGCTTTCTACTCAATACATATACATTTCTGATATGTTTTGAAAACTCGCTCACATCCTTAATCATCTGATGAAATCTTTTCTTTCAAATTTTGGCTCGAGAGCAAGCCAGATTAAAATCTACAAATAAAAGTATCTTTTTAAATAGATTCAAAAATCTCAAATCTTTAGAATGCTAAATTGGAAAAGTTAGATCTCCTCGCTTACAACGAGCCAAATAGGCCAATGTTAGTCTAATAACCCTCAAAATACATATTTCAGAAGGATTAGCCAAAATATTTTCACAATCTTCAATAGTTGAAATAATTATGTAAATAAAGGCTCGTAGTTTGTGTAGGAGTCTTCAGAATTCATAGTCTCCCTTCAATTCCTTCGCATCCGACGCGTCTTCGTCAGATTTAAAGAAAATACTGGACTCTAATAATCCCTTTAGTCAATGACTCTCTAATCTTATTGTTGCTTGTGCCCACCTTTAAAAATTAGAACGTCTTCTATGCGCGGTAACAACCTTGCTGGAATTTCTTTTTTGAGTTCCAGCCATTAAATCCTTGTACTGTATTCTTGAATTTATAACCAGAAATTAGAATCAGCACTGCCTGAAATCGATAAATAATGAAAGCTTTCGAATACTGAACTGATTACCCTTCTCCAGACTTGAATACTACTACTGTCCTAAATATATCGAAGCCTTTCAGTTTTCTCTGATCTTTGATACCGTTCAATGAAAACTGGACTTGCTTGGATTTTCCACTGGTGGCACATCATATAAGATGCTTTGTGAATACAAAGGATGGGAAAATACAATGGAGACACTGCAACGATAATCGAATAGCAAGGAAACTTAAAAGAAATCCGCTGAAGCAGCTCTGAAAATTGGCTTGGAGGGGAACAACGACAAAAAAAAATTAAACCGCATGAATAAATTTTTCTCATATAGTGCGTCATAAGAGTAGTTCTGCTCATTACACGTAGTCAGCAACTAAGTCCGCCCCTTATCCCTCAGAAAGATTGAAAACAAAGCCAGAAAGCCAGCAACAACACAAGGTCTCTCAGCAACTTATCTTCTAAAAGCTCGATCTCCGTGGCCTCATGGACAGAATTTCAAACTTATGTAAACAGATTGCTCAAAAATACAAAAATTGCGATCCGAAGTATAAAAAAGCGGCTGGGGCTCTCTGCCAACTAGGATTTATGGGGATTTTGGTGTACTTCACAGCCGAAGGCATCGATCAAGTTTTACATGGAAAATATAAATCTTTTCGCGTTGGGTTTTTGACGCTGGAATTGATATATTTCGTTGTCAAAATCGCCCAGCATTCAAAATCAGCGAGAAGACTATTGGTACTCGCAGGACTCCTCCTGCTATACTCTCGGTTTTTGAAAGTAAATCTATACGACAAAAATGTAATGGAAGTAATAGCTGCTAGTAACGTTTAGAAAAATCAGATTGATTCATGTTTATTTATTCTTCGATTTGTTTGAAATTATGTGTTTCTCTTCATTTCCTTAGCTAATAAAGGTACATGATATATATCTGCTCTTTGTATGAATGAGTGTTTCTAACCCCAATAAACATATTAAACGGCTGTTTAGCGAACATTAACGGTTTCTAAGTTCATGAAGAGGAGCATATAAGGTCTGTTATGATCATGGTGCTCATTTTAGAATCACTCTGATCAAAGAAATCAACAGGAGGCTGTTAAATTAGACACTTAGGCACAAATTCAATTTAATTTATTAACTCCTGTGATTTAATTGACTATTTCAGCTTCTTGCTTTTGAAATTCGAGAAAGCCGGGTGTCCTTTCATAAAGATTATTGCTTAATAGAGAGCTTAGGCAAGAAAGATGAGGTTCTGCCATCTGAAAAGCTAGTTTCTAGGGAGAATAATGGCTGAGTTTGGCTTTTATAACAGTTTTTGTGAGAAAAGGGTTCTGTAGTTGACTGATTGTACGAGGTTCGGTTTGCTATAGCTAAAGAAGGATATTTATTGATTTAAGAATGCCTTTGTTCTGAAATTGCTGATTATACGGTAGATAACCTGCTCTGTAGGCTGTTTTTTTGCTTGTAGGAGCCATATTAGTGCTGAATGTAGGCATTTGAGTTGAATATCTCTGTGGATGGGTTTTCTGGCATTTGGCTTGAATAGTTTGGTTGTTCGGCAGGTCTCGCATTGAGGGGCTTCCATCGTTTTGAGAGATTGGAGTGTTTTCTTGAGCAAGGTATTCGTTTAATGAAACACTCTGCTGATAACTGACTAGTTGAGCTAAAATCAGCAGAGGTTTTAAGGGGAGATCTTTATTTGTTTTGTTTTTTTTATTAATCATATTTCCTGGCAGTGCAATATGAACTTTTCACGAGGAAACATAGACCTTACTTAAATGCTTATGAGCATATGTATAACTCAAAAGGATAAATGATATATATTTAGATTCATTTTTTGAGTTTTCTCAAATCTTCCTGACTTGTTAAACCTAGAAGAGGAAGAGACCAGCAATGATGGTCAAAAGGAAACCGAAGACGGAAGCAAGGTAAGAGCTACCGAGGAGGAGACCAACTTGGACGGAGGTGAGGGTTTCGTTCAATTGTTGTCTGTTGTTGTAAATGAGGGTGTAAAGACCACCTTGTGAGACTCTGAAGAAGCTCCAGCTGGATTTGTCGTCAATGGTCAAGAATTGGGTTCTGGCCTTGAATGTGGTGAGGGTGTCGAGGTTCCAGATTTCGTAGGCATATGATTTAGATGGGGCGGCGGTGACGGAGTCTTGGTAGACGAGAGCGAGGTATGGGCCATAAGCGAAGGTGTCAACGACAGTGGAGGTGTTGGTGAAGGTTTGGTTGCCCAATGGAGCAAGGGAGGTGGTGTTTGTTCTAATGTAGTATTGGACGGTTCCGTTTTCACCGACCTTGGTGCAGAATTCACCGTAGTATTTCTTGTCAGTGGCGTAAGCAGAGCAAGAGTAGGTCTTGTCATAAGCACCAACGGCGGTTGGAGCGACGGTTCCCTTGGAGACGTCAACGACGGATTCCTTGAGGACTCCGTTTTCAATCCAGATGGCGAAGAGTTGGCTGGTGGAAAGAGCTTCACCCCAGACGATTTGGAGGGAGGCAGGGGTATCGTAAGCGGTGGTGAGGGTGTATTGAGTTCCAACAGTGGTGGCACCAATTTGGATGCTGGTGAAGTTGACTTTTTGCTCAGAGGCAAGGAAGAAAACATAGACGGTCTTTCCGATCAAGCCCATAGAGGCCATTGATGGGGTGAAGGTTTGGTTGGTGTTGGTGGTGAGTTGAACTCTAGCGAGGGCGGCACCACCGTTGAGTGGGGTTTGGTAAACATAGAGTTGTGGGGTGTTGGTGCTGTTGTCACCGTTGAGGGAGAAAGCGTAATTGTTGTAGTAGAGGGTGAAGGCTGGAGCGGTGAAGGTGGCGGAGGCGTTGGAACCAGCAGTGAGGGTCTTGGCGTCTAATTTCTTGTACCAGATGGCCCAGTTGTTAGCAGAGCTGTTTCCGGTGTTGGTAGTCATGTTTTGGGAGACGAGGTAAACATCGCCGATGGTAACGGATGCCATAGTGAGGGAGCCGTAGGTCATGTTGGTGAAGTTGTAGTCAGTATTTGCAACGGCATCTACTGGGGCCTTGACGTAGTTGTTGGCGGTGTAAGCAGCCAAAGCGCAGCTCAAAGTGAGAGCGAGGGCAATAGCAACGAAGGATTTTTGCATCTTTATGATTGCAAGGATCGCTTTTTAACTTTTTTTTGGGTTATGATTATTACCTTGCCTGCCCGCTTTAAATAGACGCGCTTTTAATCAAATAAGTTCAGGAAGGTGGGTGACGTCATATAATGAGCAGAATCAATTCGAACACTGGCTCATTAAACAGAATCTAATGTTATTTTTGGAATTTCTAAATTGCGCTGCCCTAATCCTATTTTACAAATTTCGCAAAATTTAAATGGGTTGGAAACCAAAAATTGCTTTTTTGTATAAGAAAACTACTGTTGGATTGCTCATTGTTCCAGTTTCAAGACATAACAATGTCTGAATGATGAAATTGCATAAAATTATCAGCTAGTGGACCTCTTTTTCTAATCAATTTCCGCAATTTCTAAAAAAAATGAAAATATGCTCCTCATGAATAAAAGTTGCCAACAGAATGGCTATAAATCCCATAAAACTCGCAAACGCATGAAATAGAAACAAATTAATCGGAAAAAATCATAAGATTTGGAGCCTCCGTGCTCACAATCGTCTGTTTTTTTTCACAAATCCCTTTTTTCCTAAATATGTTTTGCTTGCTTGCACTCTGCTTCGGTAAACCCGCATCGCAATTATCTACGTAGGCTTGTGAATCAAAACCCTTAGGCTAGGAAGTATTTATTAGGCGAGGGAATAAAATCTTCGCAACGCTCGTAATAGTTCGTTTCCTACATTTCACACTATATCAATCAGAATTATATTTAATGACTCTCTAGACAATGCCGTAGTCGATCTAAAGCACAATTGTGTACAAACCTATGAAAAAAGGCCTCAAAGCTACCTATTCTAATAAAAATGCTGAAGGTCAGCGGTTTAAATTTCAAAAGTTCAAGCTCATTCGGATATACTCAAGATTAATGATTAAGTTTTATTAATTCTGATTATGGATCTTTCTCTAGGCTAGCCCTTCTACTCAAGGAGAACCGACGATGACACAGTATAATTGCCCTTTGTTAGCATATAAAGGCAAAACTGCATCCAAATCACGAACTATTTCGAAATTTCAGTGCGTGGGAATCCTTAATCGCCAGAACAGCATTCGTGCCAGAAAACCTGTGAAACGCGACGACGAGGTCTTTGGTGCTGGATTTCTTAAACGACTTTAGGAAGTTCGTGGGAATGTTTCAATTCTACTTACCTGGCTGGCTTTCGCCCAAGAAAACTATTATGCAATTGAAGTTTCAGCAAATGAGGTCGACCCGCTGGAAAACTGTACCTGGTCATGAAAACTGCGTGTACGTCTTGGAGTCATGAGGACCGCAGGAAATGCACAGGCCAAGATTCTTTCAACACCTTCGATTTTCAAAGTCGAAAAAGGGATTTTGAACTGATAGGGCAGGGTTGAACCTTGAGACTTGTTGAAAATCGGAACAAATATCATTTGGGAGGGCCAGGAGACGATTTCTTTGCCTTGGTCCACAGGCAGAAAAAGTTTATCGAGGTTTTATTGGACTTTTGGGTCAACGGAAGATCGTGAGAATGACTCATGAAGGGAAAAAAGTTGAGCCATCATTCCAAACAGGAATCTTTCTATCCTAGTAAGATCTGGTGTAGCTATCTGTATGGATTTTGATGTGTTGCTTCAAAGAAATTGTTGTCCCTAGCATAACTTATGTGAAAACTTTTGAAATCTCATCCAGAAATGACTCCCTGGCTCATACCAACCGCCCCGAATCACTGATTTCTCTGTTTAATAGCTAAGATTAGCATAGTTAAAGCTAGAGAAAGTGAGGATGTAGCGCATTGAGGGTAGTTTGGGGACGGTGGGTGCATGATTTTGAAGAATTTAAAACTGAAAAAATTTAGAATTGTGATGCGGGTGTTTACATGCTGGAATTTTCCAGCGTAATAGGACTCTTGATGCATAGATTAAGGTTCTAAGAAAAAAATTAGAGGTATTTTTTCGAATTGAATAATAAGTTGAGAGCGGATCTTAGTCAAATTGGATAACTTATTAACAATGGAGAATGCTAGATTGATGTTGTGCAGGTAAGCAACTATAGGAGTCTATCCGAAGTCTTTAGCTAAACAAAAAAAGCGCGCTTCGGTGGGGGAGTTTTTGTTGATCGATATATAATCGAATAAATATTAATTCACTCAAGAGTCCATCCATCCACCTCCAATACGGGCTCGTCATTAAAATTCAGAATTAATAGAAATACGCCTGATTATTGAGATGAGAGCTCGGGAAGAGGGCGGACTCAGTGGATTTGCTGTATATTCCGTTTTTTATCTTGTCGTTTCGAAAACTAATTAAGTAGATTGAGTACTTATGACACATATCAGAGATACCGGCATGTACCTTTCTCTAAGAATTAATTATGCATTGTGTTCCAATTGCTTCTTGAGTTTAATATCGTAATGTACTTCTAAATGAAGGTTCAGTGATATAGCAATACGCTAATAATATATGATGACGAACGGAGAAGTGTTTGATCAAAGCAAAGATTGTGGAACTAGTCACGCACCTCGAAGGAACCGCAAAACGACTTCAGAGACAAAAGGTAAGTAACCTTCCAATTTATTTTTCGTATTGTGAATTATCTTTCATGCATATCCTGTGAGTTTTTACTTCGGTAGATAGCTGATTCTTTTTCAAATTTCAGTAGTAGATTCAGACGTAAGTTAGTGTCTTTCTGCTTCAACAATTATATATTTATCAAAATAATAGAATTATCAAATGAAATCGAAGAAGATGATTATGGATGAAGATAAAGATACTATATGTTATCTTTGTACATTCTGTTAAAAGATTTTGTAAATAGGTTAACCATAACGAATTTATTTTTGTAGTTTTATACTGTTAGTCCGGCTGTAGGTGTTCTCTTGCTCCTTTCAGTAGAATTTTAATTAAATATTGACTGAAAAGCCAATTGATTTAATTCAAATCGCTGAGATAGATGCTCTTATCGAAATATTTGAAATGAATTGTTTTAATTAATTTGATTATTATGTCGGTGAGAATTTCCGAATTACTCCAAATTGCGATAAAAAGATCAATTCAAAATTATTCTTATTACAATAGCCCATTGAGCACTACTAGCTCATAGATAAAATTTTTATACCAATTACGCACTATAAAGACTCCTTTACCTGATTCACGGAAAAGTCCATGCCTCTTCTAGTCATCTACCCTTTACTATTGGGATCATTATTCTTCTTTTTCGTTGAAAAATCTACATTTCAGTCAACCTGATACCATTACAAATTTCTTGTTTATATAATAAAAAAAAAAATATATATAAATCGAATAAAATTTCTTTGTTTAAAAGATCATATCATAATGGATGCATCTTAGTAGTTAAATCATGGTTCGTCTACTATTAGCTACTAGCTATTTTAGCATCACAGTGTCACAAAGATAAGGGATGTGAAGTTTTAAAGTAGAAAAGGTGCTATTAAGTGTTTCAGTGGCAAGGGTTGTCGGGACTCTGAATTCCTTAATCACAGTAAAAAATTCTATTTGATGACATATAATAAATCTTCATAATTCCATCAAAATACTAACGGTGTTAGTTCAATGGGCATTGATTGCTGAACGGAGTCCAAGAAGATCATAGTACCATCCTGGATATAATAAATCAACAATGCATTTTTCCTTGTGATAGAGAGCAATCCCAGTAGGAATTATCCTCACAACGCTATCGCATGGCATCTTTGATGTTAGGCTTATTTCACATTTAAGAACGAGTATTTGAAAATTGCACCATGGTAAATGCCTCTTATTAGAATCTATCCCAAAGGTGCATTGCCGTTGAGTCTTCATTTAAAAAAAAAAAACTACCTGGAAATCTTATCTATTGTTCATTGCCAGGAAATAAAACCTTAGATTTTTTTCTTTCAAGTAACTTAGCAATCAGAAAGAGAAATAAACCATGAATACACGCTTTAAGATCGTTTTGCTTCGCCACGGTGAGAGTGCCTGGAACAACTTGGGAAGGTTCTGTGGCTGGAAAGATGTTTCGCTCACCCCTGTAGGAGAAGCCGAAGCTAAAGAAGCAGGAATAAAATTGCTCAAGGAAGGATTCAAATTTGACATTGCCTTTACATCTGTCCTACAACGAGCAATTAAAACATTCAATATCGTCGCTGAAGAGATGGAATGTCATCATATTCCAATAGTTAAATCCTGGAGATTGAATGAAAAGCATTATGGCGCCTTGGAAGGCCTCTTTAAGAAGGAAGCCGCCGAAACTTTCGGTTCAGAGCAGGTCAAAATATGGCGCAGAAGCTACGACATCAGACCTCCATTACTTGAATTGGATGACCCACGCCACCCAAGATTCGACCCAAGATATCGACATATTCAGCCAGATCAACTTCCCAGAGGGGAAAGTCTTCAAGATAATATGGAAAGGACTTTGCCATTTTGGTTTGATGAGATCTGTCCTCGGATACTAGCAGGTCAAAAAGTGCTTATTGTGGGTCATGGAAATTCATTGAGGAGTATATTAAAGCATGTTCGGAAGTTGACTCCTGAGCAGATACTTCAGCTGGAAGTGCCGAATGGGTTGCCATTAGTGGTGCAACTTGATAATAATCTAAATTATATTGGAAGTCATTTCCTTGCTGAGGAACAAGAACTTGAGAAGAAAATTAGGAAAGCAAAACATCCAGGCGGCGTCAAGTTGTGATAACAGTGGTAAAATATAATACTATAATGACGTTCGCAGTTTATAAGCTAACCTTACAACAAAAAATGCTTGATATGAATGAAGCCAGTAAATTTTTTTATGTCAGAAAGGAACAAGTTATCGAATTGGAAATTATGCTTTCATAGAAAGAAGAGCGTTCTCTGAGAGAAATTTTATATTTTCTTGCTTTATTATATTTCTTTCGATAGCTATTGCATTAATAAACTCATGGAAATATAATAAAGAAAACTATTGAGAATATCAACTATAAAAGGGGCAATTAGAACGTGTCTGACTAGCTTGCTGCGAAGTCAGTCGAAATTTATCCTCCAGTTTAGTAATAGTTCTACCCAGGTTGCGAATTAGTTGATGCTTTATTGATTAGAGGTTGTGCTGTTGTGTATTTATGATATCAATGAGTTGTTTAATATGATTAGAGTATTCTACAGAAAGGTGTTGTTGTTTTGATATCAAGAATTCCTCAAAAACATACGAAAGTTTTATCTCACTAGAATTCAAAATGCAATTAATTAAGTCGAAAGAATCAAAGAAAACAATAATTAATTTAATTTTTTTGCTTATCAAGAGTAGGATTCCAATAATTCGAATATCTCTGTAATGGTATAAGTTGACTTATCTCAAACGGTCGGTATTTTTTTAACTGTAAAGTGTAAAACAACTATTAGCTCTCCTTTACAAGAAACTTACTTACGATGGTATCTGTCATTAAACCGAACTCTATTTTTCAATCAATAACATGAGGGTATTCAGCTTCTGTTAATAAATAACTACAAACTAGTTTCAAGCTTATTTTTAGCAGTAAAAACTTCGAGATATATAAACAGCATATAATCCGAAAAAAATAAAGCAGCAAAGTAAGTTTATCAATTTGCTCTGCTTGTCGTATTTATTAAAGCAATCACATTTATCTACTAAAAAAGAGTACTTTTTCTAATTTCTACACTTAAAGCTTACCTAAACCTTTACTGATTGAAAGTGTATCTAACTCTATCTATTCACACAAAACTCACTTTCTCTTGAATTTCATAATGAATTTACAAATAAATCGGGCACAGAAAAACGTTTACAAAGAGTAACAATATAACAAGGATTTAGCCTAATAATACAAAGATAAATATATATATCGCTATCTCATAATAGAATCATGATATCCAAATCCAGAGACTCAAATGTCTATTATCTTAAACATCATAGAAGAAATCTCATTGTAGCGAGCTGTGTCGCCGGATAATTTAGTAAATTTTACTAAATACAGCGACTCGAAATTGTGAATACTGTTCACCTCCACTTCGAATTTCACCGCATCGCGCTCACATCTCAGGCAATATTTGTTAATCTACAATTAATATCACTTTCACAATTGAAAAAAGCGATAAGACACTCACGGTTTTCGAAAAAATTCTCAATCCATCGACTGCTCTGCAAATTTCACTCATTATATTTTTTGGAGTTTTGCTTGACACGCTGTTGAAATGAAAAGGTCCTTTGTGGACTTTAAGAGAGCCTGTCCCCACAGAAAAATCAATGAAGTCATTACAAAAACACTGGAAGTACCTGACGGAGAGGCTGGTCTCTCTTCCTTGGGCTTTTGATCGAGAGGTTTATCTGCTTTTGTTGCTAATATACTGGACACATTGCTATTGTTAGCGCTGCTGTTTTGAGTCCCAGCTGTGTGACTCCCGCTCGGGGTGGCGGTATGGTGAATCATGATAATTTCAGTCTGGTTTCCTACCCTCGGACGAGGGCTCGCTACTTTTGATCGAGGAGATACAAGCGTTGCTTTCAGTACATTGGCTGCGTTAAAAACCCTCTCTCTGCTTTGCTTTTCCGGCCCACGGGTTTCGAACCGCATGGGTGAGGTTGTACCGGTGGGGCTAGGAAGCCGTTTTTGATTGACGCTGCTAAGAATGAGTAAGAGTGAGTACATTTTCGTGTAAATTAGATGTACCTCTGGGTAGCGTGTTCAGTTCGGACACTGTTTGGCTGCGGTACGGGAGAAAAATTACTTCGGTTTTGCACGTTTTTTGTTCGATTAGCTGGAGAGACGAGTCTAACTTTGTCTAGGTCATGACAGCTTTAGCTCTCTCTCAGTAAAGAGAAATTACTTCTAAGTGTGGGATCACAGTCTAGAAACTCGAGTAATGCGCTTTCTCGGGTACCTAATTGAATATGACCTTCCGTGTGGATTCTTTCATTGTGTGGAATCACTTTGCTTCGAGTTGTTGCTGTGGTTTCTTGAGGAGTGCTCACCATTGAACGAGTGATGATTTGATCGTTTGTTGTAGGCTGTGCTGAGTCTGTAGGTATCTTTAACTTTTTCTTTCCTGGCTTTTTACTATGCAGCACGGTTAATCTGTGAGAAAGAACTCTTAGTGAAGTGTAGCTACCTAGCATTTTGCTCTGAAGGTCCATTATGACTGATGTGCTGAGTGTGAACAGATGGGGAAATACAATTATCTTTGCTCTTTTTTGATACAGGCTCCTTCGATTGCGACGAGGAAGCATCTCGAGGTTTTCTTACTCTATCGCTGGGAGAAGCAAGCTGCTTCCTCCGATGAGTATCAGGAGATTCACTTTGCTTTGGAGCTCGCTTTTTCCGAGGTTGAACCTGCTTTCCAGCGTCCAGAGCGGTTTTTTGTGCTTTCTGTACCAGCTCGGAATTCGTGGTAGTAACTGGCGTCGCTGTATGAGTTTGAGAAGGGAGTGATGGATCAACAAAGTTATTGACGAGCGCAGCAGGCCGCGATCCAGATGATTTTTGCCGAATATCTTTTGTGTTGGTGCTTGTATCATCAATAACCGCGTTTGTTTTCGTTATGGTCATGTCCTGCTCCATCGAAGACGACCCACCAGTGCTTTCTCTTCTACGTTTAAACTTATCATACGATGCGTGTTATGACATTTTACTTTGGTTGAGGGTTCCGTGGCTTCTCTTTTTCCACGATTTGGCTCTTTATGTTATTAATTGCACCGAGACTTTCTTGAGGATCCGAAGCCGATTCTATCTGAGATATAACTGAATCTTTGCTGGATTTTTCAGCATTGGAAGATAGACTTATTGAGACTTTTCCTCCGTTTTTGATAAACCGTTGATGAAGCAAGTAATACCTAAATATCCCCCTGAGTAATTATTAGCGTTGAGAAAGAGTACGTTGTGGTAATGTCATTGTGTTTATTATTTTCTAATTGCTTGCGAACTGCCTCAGGCTCAAAGCCGTAGGATTCCATCTGGTTGAGTACCACTGGCTCGATCTAAATTGTACAATTAAAAGTTAGACGATTTGAAAGCAGGTCAAAACTAACAGGTATCGGATCCATTCCAATAATAATCCCCTCGGGGTTTTTCTCAAGTTTCGCGTTTTTAAACCACCGATGGTTTCTAATGTCATTGATCGTGTAGCGCTTATTCGCATCTACATGCAGTATGCATTTAAGCAAATCCTTTGCGTCTGGTGAGATGAACTTCGGTATTGTAAAATCGCCATTAATGATTTTTTTATAGAGCTTCCCGGTATCTGGATCCTCAAAGGGTAAGTACCCACAGATCAACGCATAAAGTATAATCCCGCAGCTCCAGACATCAACTCTTATCGGAACATATTTTTTCCCTGCGACCATTTCAGGCGCTGCATAGCATGGCGATCCACAAGCTGTTTTCAACAGCTCGCCTTCTTTATATGTATTACTCAAGCCAAAGTCGACAATTTTGATGTTTTTATTGTGATCCATAAGGAGGTTCTCAGGCTTCAGGTCCCTTCAGCACAAATATATTATTAACCACTGTACACTGGCAAAACAAGAGCATACCTATGGACCACGCGAAGTTTATGGAGATATTCGACGCCAGCGATGATTTGTTGAAGATATTTGCACGCTTCTTTCTCGTTGATGCTTTACTCCACAGTTAAATCTCATGCTGAAAGCTCATATAATTACCGGTTGTTTTCAACGATATATTCGAAGAGTTCTCCTCCGCTTGCATATTCCATAATTAAAAACAGTTGCTGGGCTGTTTCAATTATCTTGAAAGGTAGACAAATGATTATCTCCAATAGAATTCGCAAAATACTTCATAAAGTTGGATAATATTAGGGTGTCTAATCAGTTTCAGTATGTGGATTTCTCGTTGAATTCGTTCGATATCAGCAACCTCAAGAATTCGATTTTTTTCAAGTATTTTAATTGCAACCTAATGGAAATTTTGAATTTTCGCTCCTCCTATTTGAATAATATACTTTTTCTCCGGTTAAGGTGTGAGTTCCAAGCTTGACTTTTCCAAAGGTTCCTTCTCCGATCGTTTTTCCTAGTGAGATTGAATTGAGAAGCGTTTCTTGATCAGATGCTACCTAAAATATAATTCCCGATGGTTTTAGAATCTGTATCATAGGATAAAGCTTCTCCAGAATTCGCATTTTCAGTCATTTAAGAGTGTCTAAGCTTCAGAGTACTGCTTGAGGTTTACCGAGTTCCAATTGCTGTTTTTTATTCAATTTGATTTCCTAACTTAATTTTCTGACGCTCTCTCAAATAAACACTAAAGATAAAGAAAATTTGATATTATCACATCTGTTTTGTTGTGTTACTGGCGCTCCAACCAATGAGATAAGAGAGTGATCCATCAATGAAAGCTTTTGGTTTGGAATCAAAGAAAAAAAGTAAAGCATGCTGATTTTTTTTGGGGTATCGTCCCGTGAAATCCATTAAATAGAAATGTATTTTTAAAGTGTATGACGAATTTTGTATTGAAAAGGCAAGGGGAATCAGAGATGATCTGTTATTTCATACAATTTATTTCCGTAGAGGAGCACTTATTGGAGAAGGACCGCAAAGGATCGTTTTATTTGAGTTAAAATAATCAATAGGAGACACTGATTTAAGTTCATATCAAAGTTAAAATCGCATGAAATCTTTAGCCTACTCTCCTCAACGAAAATCATCATTGTATGATGAAACTAGAGTCATTACCGAAGACATGAACAATCTCCTCGCTAGTTTGAAACACAGAGAAGAAGACTTAGTCCATCTCATCTATTCAATCGATGGAATATCACAAACTCAAATTCACAGCAATCGCCAAGCACTCCAGGCTCAGATTACTGAGTTTGAATATCATCGGAGGCTCATTGAGGACCAGATCCTCAGGAAATATTCAATTAACCCAGTCACTGTCGATTCTTTTAAAAAGTAATTACCACTCATTGCTCATGGCAATGATTGAGCTGATATTTCACTTAGATTAATGGAAAGAATGTATCTCAAAGTGCAAGAATTGATCGTCTTAGCCAAACATAGAATCCCAACTACCTCTCAGGAATTATTCAGTGAATTTTACATACAAAGCGCATTGAAACTCGACAAAACACTGTACAAATTACGAGCCCAGCATGAGTTCTCACTAGAAAAAGCGACTGAATTCGTGGTTATGGAAACTCGAAAGAAGTATGATTTGGTTTGGTCGACATATCTCGAGTGCCTTGAGAAAAAGCAGTCCATAGAAAATAAACCTGAAGGTGCCTTATTATCTCCTGGCAATCGGCACAGTGTTCCAGTCACTCAGAACAGCCAGTCCCCTGAAGCTACAAAGGTGCACTCAAAGCTTTTGACTTTGGACTCTGGAGACGAATACCAGCTGAGAAAGTACTCTCATGCGCTAATACCAACTCACAGGCCTCAAAGACAAACGAAGGTTTTTCTTTTAGCAAATGACACGGAAGCAGCAGTTCCTAGCAGTGGGTTAAATTACCTTATTTCTCCTCAGAGCCAAAGCAAAGCGAAAATGAATTTCAGACAAAGAGGGTCGTCAAAAAATGCTCGCTCCGTGGACTGGCGAGAGGTAAATGGGAGCGGTCCTCTGTCGCCAACAATCTTCCAGCAATCACAGTTCAAGGCTCCGATAAGTCTCTTTGAGGCGAATAAAAGTCCACGAGTAGTTATCACAGGCATTGAACAGATCACATCGCGGCAGTTTAGCAAAGAAGATGAAAACTCAAAGAAAATAAATAAATTTTTGTTTCAACAAACGCATGTAAGAGCGAATACAGAAAAAACCAGTCTGGACCCGATATATGCGCAGAAAATTTCATTGCCTTCATTACGAAACCTTCCAGAGCTCAGAGAAAGTATATTGTCTCAGCCAAGAAACTCCACCCACACAGAAACTCAACATTCTGAGACCAGCGAGTTTTCATCGCCGCTTTCGAAAAAATTGAGTCCGACCCCAGTCCCCAGTGACCAATCCAAATACACAATGGTGGATAGTAACGGGTGCGCTAATGCATATGACATCATTGGAGAGGTTAAGGTTAAAGTCATGCTAAGCGATCCATTCCCGAAACCTGAACAAAGAATTGAGAAGTTGTATAGTCAACTAGTTGAAATGAACGAGCCAATTAAAAAAACAAGAGAATTATTCTTTACATGTTATTATCAAAAACATGCTGGAGTTAAACCTTCGAGAGCCCCGAGGAAAAAGGCGATTCCTAAACTTAAACTCAAGATTAAAAAAACTTTTTCCAGTCCGACACAAAAGAAATTAGGTGTCACCACGCTAGCTGATCTCGGTGTCCCAAAACCAAACGTATTTAAAAAGCTCTTCCATTCTCAGAATTTAACAAAAGATGAGGAACATGAAACTCCTATAAACAAAGAAACGAGGTCGGAAGCTCGTAAAACAATCGATCAAGTCGAAAGCCCTGAGAAATTGCCATTTGGAGCAGAGTCATCTCAGGAAAGACAAGTATCTGATAGTAATCAAATTCAGCAGGCTCATCACTTGAATACAAAGCCTGAAGGAAAAATTTATCAAATACGTGCGAGAGGGCTTGATAAGTCTATGAGCTCGCCTAAACTAGTAATGTCTAAATTACAGATAATCGAAAAAACGATGGGATCCGAATCGAAGAGAGTCAAATTAGAAAACGATACCATGGTGACTGAAAGGACCGTGATAAATCAGACTAGAAATACCAGTAATAGCCTTGAGGTTTACAATACTACCCTATTCCAGAGTAAAGCGAAGGAAATTGGTTTACAAGATATAAAGGTTCGAAAATCTCTCATGAGATTACAAACCAATCGATACCCATTTTTAATTGAACCGCAAATGTAGGCAATTTATTTATCGCCTCCATATGGAGCCAGTGTATGTTGGTGTAACGAGTTTGTTGTCAGGCCCTAGATACTTAAAAGGTGTTTTAGCTTTTCAAAATAAGGCTTTTAGTGTTGATAACACGGCATTGCAATGTTCTAAGTTTCAAAAAGGTTCCCAAGTTTCAAAGGAAATTCTTGATCGCTAGCTTCAATTGGGCTTGAGATTATATTGCAAAAGAATTATTTTCATGATAAGAGAGCACCCGTATCTTTTCTATGGATTCTTCTTCAGCAAGGCTGGTCTGCGATTTATCCGCTCGATTTTCTATAATTAATTTTTTGAATCATATATAATACGCATTATGTAAATTTCTGAAATGCAGCGAAAATAGATTCAGCAGCCTGACTGATTGCCACCTGAACAGTCAGCAAAGGACCGAGTATCCCCTCAAATGTTGCAGGACATCTCAGTGGGCATTTTAGGCAGGTTCATACACAGATACTAGGAAATAATACGGTTTTTTTCTCTGTTTTTCCTCAGAGGATTTTCCAAAAAATCCACGAGGACTTTGACTAGTTGAAGGAGTGATTCTACTGTTCACAATCAGTAAAAAACTGAAATTTAGGATGATTTCTGTCGCTTGATTAAAGCGGACTTTGCGTTCGTTCTGGCATCTATTCGGGTTTTTTACATTTAAATTTAATCTCCATCAGATTTGATTTCGAGAGTAGTAGATACTTAGGAACGCTTCCTGTATCATCTCATTTCCCATCAGAGCACCTATGACCTCAGCTATTCTGCAATTCAATGTAAGGAAAGGGGAGAAGAGCCCATATCGCGTTCAGGGAGATTGTAACGCATGCAATCAAAATTCATCAACCAACTCCATCTCAAACCAGCTCCCTTCCGATCCTCGCCAAACAAGAAAAACTTCTAGTACGACGAGTGTCATGCACATTAGAAACAACTCTTGGGAGGATCCACATTGCAAGATCGGCCACTCAACGACTTTCGAGGCCAACAAACACCGCGATGCTCATGTCTTAAGCAATTCATTGAATAAAGTGAACAACTCACAGACACTCAAGCCTCCTCGTAGTGATGACCGCTACTGCGAAGAAACCGTGACTCAGTTTTTTTCCAGCAGAGCGCAATATTTTGCAGATAAAGGAACCTATGAAGCTACTGAAGACATCGAGGAAGAATCCGATGGCCCCCGGAAACCCAACCCGACCGTTGCTGCAAGACGTCCCTTAAGAATCAACTCTTATTATAGTACAGTTAAAAAATACGACGACAAAACTCGCCTTTCTTGTGGAAATATTCCTTCTTCGCAAAAGCTCAGTCATTTGGAGTTTAAAGCCCCAACTCCTATGTCAACAGGCGTCTCAGGGTCAGAGTCGACTCCCTCGAACTTCGGAAGCGATCAAAAATGGACCAATTTGACTAAGCCTTCGGATTCGATATCCCTTGAATTGACAACCCAAAACTCAGATTTCGACCTTTATTCCCTCTCAACTCAAGAAAAATTGCCTGAAGAAAGGAAGGTCGAGTTCGAATCTAAGCCATTGCTTGACGAGAATACCATTAAGTTAGAGTTAGAAAATTTTAACCCGATAATCGAGCCATGTGTCATGGATAATGACACCATTGAGTTTCTGATCGAAAGAGAAAGAGAGTACTTGCCTGACCCTCAGTATTTGAAACTGAAGCAGCCTCACGTGACTTGGCTCATGCGTGCGATACTTGTCGATTGGATGCTTGAAGTCAGCATGGAATTCACTCTCAAAAGGGAAACTTTCCACTTCGCGCTGAACTATGTTGACCGCTTTCTGTCGATATTTCATAATATTCCAAAGCAAGAGCTCCAGTTGGTTGGTGTCACTGCGCTCTTCATTGCAGCAAAGAGCGAAGAGGTCTTCAGTTTTCGAGTTGAAGACTTTGCAAAGGCTTGCGATGACGCATATACCAAAGAGCAGATCCTCCACAACGAGGTGCTAATGTTAAAAAATCTGAAATGGACGTTGGTGCCTCCGACGCTCAATACCTGGGCGCAGTGGTATCTCAGTCAATGGGACTTGTTTATTGAGCAATCTCCTCTTGCGACGACTCATCCCTTCATTATGTCCTTTGAGAACGGCGGTTTAGTTGTTCAATTTAGACAACCAACCGAGCAGTCTTATAAACTTTTTAGAGAGATCATGCAGTATATTGACTGCATTACTCTTGAAGTCGAGCACCTGCAATACAACCAGAGGACTCTGATTGCAGCGTTGATGTACTTGATACTTGGAAGGGAATACAAACAGTTTCCTTCTAGACACATTACGGAAGAATTTCGCAACGACAGCTCTCATTTGTTCAATAAACAGAGTGTATTCAATGCTTTCTTCGGCAAGTTTTTGGAGTCGACCTTCGGATTTGATCTGGATGAGCTGCTGCCCAGTGCTCAATACCTCGCGCCTTTCTTCAAACTTCCTCTGAGTTTTGAACTCCCAAGAGCAGTTCAATTGCTAGGAGGAGAGTCCTTTGACGTAAAATAACTTCCTCCATCTTCGTAACGACATACTTATTTTCTAGGGGCATTTTGAAGAGTTCCTTTCCTACCAAACGCATGACCCAGAAGCGTTGGCCTTCGTTAAAAAGAAGGCCAAGGGGATGATTTAAACCTTCTCCTCATGCTTAAATTCTTCCCCCTTAAAAAGCAGGCATAATTCGGAAATTAAATGGCTTAATCACTGAAAGAACCTCAAATTATTTTTCCAACTAACATTTATGCTTTTTCCTTAGCTTCAAGACTCCTAATGACGGTCTTAATGAAGAAAATATGAATATGAATTCGCTATATACTCCAATCTATTTTTTAATTCTTTTTAATTTATTTTATGATATCATGAAATTAGACCTAATAGCGTGTTATGTGTCTGCGTTTCACATTTGAATTGATATTATTTCCATACCGAATTAACCAGAGGGGCCTGAACTTGCCCTCGTTTCAAAAAATCCAGTGCGTTATTTCTCTTCAAGCTATTTCCTTAATTTTGATTCCCATTTTTTAAAATTTATTTCAAGGCAATAAATCAAACCAAAACATGATAAAGCGATTCGCTCAAAGCTTCCTTTTCAACGTGGTCGAATGTAACAAGCGTTCATTACTCCACATTAAAGCTTCAACTCCAACGTGCTATTTCCATTCACCCAAAGAGATTGAAGTTTCAGAAAAAATAGAAAAATCTCCAACAAAGAATGAATTGCCAGAAAAGATTTCCTCTCGAACGAGCCTTCGGTCAATCACCAACGATCAAGAGAATATTATTCTCGTGCATAACTTATCGAAGGAATGGGATGAAACGACCATAAAAAAGATCCTGAAACTAGATGACGAATCTGAGATTCTTAAAGTCACATTGATCAAAGACAGACTCGGTCTCTTCTCTGGGAAGGCTTTCCTAACGCTAAAGGATCGCGAAACTGCAGAGAGATATATTAAGAAATACGACCAAGATTGGGTACAACATGAAGATACTGTGCAGAAACTGCAGGTGAGGTTCTTTGAGCTGAAGAAAAACAAAGAAAAGGAAGTTTTTAAAAAGAATCTCAGGGAAGTTTGCGTGTTTAATCTGAATTATAACTGCACATATGATGACTTGCTCTCGTTTGCGAAATACTTCGGTGCTGTTGACCGCATTAAGCTGCCTGTAAAAATGGACGGGAAAAACAAAGGATATGCTTTTGTGACGTTTTTGTCGGCTGAAGATGCCCAAAATTTTGTAATGGACGCCGACGAGATGGATTTCATGGACCGAAAAGTGAGGTATGTGCATTTTTCTATAGTTTGGATGTAATGCATTTTGTATATACAATTAGAATCAAATTTGCTCGAGATGCTAAAGAAAGATCTGAAGGTGAAATGAAACGCAAAGGCGATGAGTTACTCCGCAAGTAATTAACTATTTCTTTTGCTCTCAGTATTAATTTTGGCTATCCTATAGTATCGAGAACGATGATATTAAAATAAAGAATCAGAATCTTCTTGCAAATATGAAGTTTTTTGGAGATGTTAAGGATTAGTCGTAAGTGAATCCCAATGCATATTTAGCATTTACTTTCATTTGTGGATATTTTGTTTGTTAAGTAGACCGTGGAAAGATTATATATATTTCAAGGAGTCAAATCTAGCTACAACGAATTTTAAAAATCCTGTAAGCTCAATGGGCCAAGCAAAGTACACTATGAGTGATATTCAAGAAAAACGGTCTCTTAAATGGTGTCTCTTATAGCTATTAAAGATAACTTTCAAAGTGGGATTTGATAAAAATTCTTTCATCCATTCAATCTCCTTTTTTTCATACGAAACTGACAATCACATAATTACTAGAGAACGCGCATACTTTGTATCGTATACATGAGACATAGAACGGATTCGTCACTTTTCCATAGTAGTTGAGAAACATGCAGGTTATTTTTCATTATTTTTTATGTTTTTGTGTTTTTGTTGTTGCAGAGATTTAATCCTTGAGAGTTTTCAGAGCTTCAAAGATGATTTTGTGGATTTTTGCTGCTGATTCCTGGACACTCTTTTTGCCTTCTGATGTAAATTTGTCTCCTTTCGGTTTCACTTCGACCTAATTTCAATTAGCTCTTCAAAATTTTCTAATTGACGTCCTACCTCATAGTCACCGTCATCCGCCAGTTCAGTGAAGTTCAAAGAGCCGGCTGCTTCTTCCCAGTCACCAGTACCTTAGCAAAACAAAAAAATTTGCTACCCAAAGATCGAGAAACTTCCATTTTACCTTTGTATTTGATATGTATCGTTAAATGATGTCCCAGTCTCTTCTTTCCTCGAGACAGAACCAGCTTTACCTAGAAATTAGTATTGGAGCATTTAGCGTTCAAAAATGTCATTACTTCGCCCTCAAACTTAGTCACTTTCACAAAGAGAATCTTTCCGTCTTGAGTTTTTTGGTTCGCTAATGCCTTTTCGACAAGTTCTCGTACTTCCTTTATATCAAGATTCTTTTCTTCCCTATTTGAATAAGATCTAATATATACATTTCCAAAACAGGTTCTACCAAGTTCCCATGGTGTTCCATGCTGAAGTGTCAGCCTTTTTCTCAGGTGCACTAATGATAAATAAACCGGTTAGAGCTCAAAGGGAGGGAATTTGATACGAGGTTTGACGTTTAAATTCCTCTTCGCCAATGGGCTTTGGCTTAATATCGACGGGAGTGCCATTTTTGAAAAAGTTTGGATCGTTGTTCACCCAATAGGTGTAAGAAGTTTCTTTTTTGAGTTTTGAAGGGACTTCCTTTGAGGTCTCGGTAGTGGTTGGCTGAGTCTTCACTTCGGAGTCTGCCATTAGTTTTATTGTCTTGTAGTAATTTTTTTATTGGGAATTTTAACAGCAAATTTCCAAAAGTGCAAATATGTCCAGAATGTTCGATCTTGGGATGTTTTCTTCTTTTTGATGAGGCAAGTGCAGGGGACACCCTGAAATTAAGAATTTTGAAGGATATCATTATGCTCGTAGCAAGGACCTTATATTTCATGAAAGGTAGAAAATTTAGGCTAAACCAGTGGACAATTCCCTACTCTTCACAGTTTTATAGTTTATATGGAGATTAGGATACGAGCAACCTCCAAGATGAGAGAGTGATTCACCGCACTGAAGAAAAAGGCAAAGGAATTTTGAATCTTGGTGATAGATAACTTACTAGGATCAATTTAAGATCAGAATGTAAATGTTTTCACTATGTCGTGAGTGCTTGTTACAATCGGATTTAGATACTAAACAGAAGGAAGTTCTTTTTTGAAACAAAGATAAAATCGTTTCATAAATAAATAACTGCACAAACTCTTTAACATCAATTCAACAAATTTTTTACGAAAAGTCATTCATCATCATCTAATAGACACCTGTGCCTTAGCAACGAAATTCAATCAATATGTGATTGAATTTTCGAATATACAAATAAAATCATCAATCTTATCATCATAAAAACTAAATCATAAATTCTTTCGAATTAGATTGGTCCTGACCATCTGTCACGAGAACCTCCCTCTGACCATTTGCACTTTTCTGCCTCGCTGAACCTGCCTGACAACCTATTTCTTTCATTTCTTTCCCTTTGTTCACCATTTGAAGTGACTGAAGGCTTTTGATCGTTTTACCACTGGAAGGCACTCTCTTTGTGCCGCTCAGATTAAAACTCCTCTCAATTGTTAAAGGAAAATGCCGACTCTGATTTGCCGAACTTACCATGCTTCTATCAGTGAGACTGGGTGCTATCTCTTGAGTTCGTAGCTTGGAAACGCTGGCAGTCCTTCGTGCCTCCAAATTAACAACATCATAATACTCTGGCTGACCCGCTTTCAACGTATTTAGGTCTGCTCTCCTCTTCCCGGCTTGTGACGACCCTGCTAAAACTCTCGCCCTAATCGTCTTAAACTCCTTATCTTCATCTCCCTCTGGTTTCGATAAGGCAGTCTGATCCACTTTCTTGGGAGCAAGAGCCTCCTCCAGCTGCTTCTGCTGCTTTTTTCTCTCTGCCAAGAATTTATCAATATCCCATTCTAATTCCTGCTTGTTCGGATCACCAATAACCGACTTCAGGTTCAGGTTGTTTGACTCATAAAGCAACTTCTGCAGGTCTCTGGGGTTCATATTTCGGTAGTCCATCATGCCAATCTTTTTCTTCAATTGAAAATTCGAAACGCCTAATGTTTTGTTCCTCGTATGGCTCAAATCAGCATTCACTGCAGCACTCGACAGCGAACTTCTCGATTTTCTTACAAGAAATGAGCCGTAATTCGCCGAAAAATTTAGACTGTTTTGATAAGAGTATCTCTCTATTAATTCCTTTTGCACAGTGATTTGATCCTCCTGCTGTTCTGTTTCGAGTCCGCTAGTTACATCTTTTGAAGGATTTGCCTTGCCTCTGGACCCAAGCTGAGGAGAGGCTGTCAAATTGTGCATAGAGTTTTGCTTCTTCTTGTACGGGTTATTTTTGATTTTGCCTCCTCCTCTCAAAGGCTGTACAAACACCGGAATAGGAATAGACTGCTGCAGTTGCTGCTGTTGCTGCTGAAATTTTTGAAAATTTGGAGCACTTTCAGTGCGAGTTAGCTTAGTTAGCTTAGTTGGCTGAGTTGGCTTAGTTGGCTCAGAATAATCTTTTTTATAAGGAAGCGGGTTTGAGTCATAACGAATGATGTTACGAATAGGCACAAATTCCTCATATTCTTCGGGTTTTTCTCTCAATGTAGGGTCAGGCGACTCTATCGGGTAAAGCTTCAGAGGGACACGATTTTGCTTATACGAAGGAGAAGTCCATACTTCTCCAAACTTTTTATCTTTATCGAAAAAGTTGGGTTTTGTATTAAAAAGGTCAGCTCGGCTAGATAGAGCCATGCTGGTAGACTGATCGCCCAGAGTTTTTAGATTTTGTGCAAGAGAGGTTGGTGTTTCGACGGTTTTCTCATATTGGATACTAGAGACTGTACCTTGGTCTTTTAATTCCTCTAAGTATTTGAGTGCTGATGCTGATGATCGTTCCCTTATTCGAGGTTGAACAGTAACGGCACGCTTTAAAAGCTTATTGATTATGCGTGTGGGTCCTTTTTTGTTGGCCTCGTCGATTTTACGGAGGAACAATTTTGCACTCATGATGTCGTTGGGAAGATTATTAGCGTTAGGCTGAGTGTTAACCTGGGAGCCTGGGGTTGGAGAAGTTCGGGTCATTCTGAAAGTGGTGGCGGGTCGAAGCATCCCAATTGGAGAGCTAATTAAAATTAGTGAATAAAAATATTAAGCTGATTTAGGATGCTAGTGAAAATTGTGAGATTGAGACCATGAAATTCACGGAACACTTAAAAAGCATCAGTAGAAATGAAGTGGTTTAATACCCGAAACATTGAGTCGGCGTAATAAATTTTTGAAAAGTCGGAATAGGAGGAAAATAGTAAGATCAAATCCATGGCCCTTTCTTAGTAGATATGCTATTAATGACATTTCAAGTTTCTGGGAGCAAAATTGCAGAGGCATTTAGAAGCTCCGCAGTATTAATTCCCACTCAGAGCTATGATATTAGTTGTTTCGATCTCCAAAAGGAACATTGTCAGCAAAGGGTGCGCGCTTGGATCAGGAGAAAATTAATTCGAATTCCGATCTCTTGCTCTTAAAAACATCTGAGTTTATTCAAGAATTATGCATTGTATCAGCGAACGTAAAATAACTTAGTTTGACTCCTTACTAACAAAAAAAAGGTCAGATCAAACGAATGAATGGATGCTACGCATTCTCAGAGCCAATTTTAAGATGCGAGTAAATGACGAAAAGACTTTCTATCAAACGTCCTTGTATTATAGCGCAAATAATAACATTTTTCTTCAAGCTCATGATTATTCTCTCAAAAAAAAATTAATTTAAATTAACAAGTCTCATTGTTCAGTACCAATCGTTAACATTTTCGCAGACTGAACATATCACATCCATTCCCAAAGAAATACTCTAATGATTCAAACAATTTTCACCATTATAATTATCATAAGCTCCTTGCATTCAAGTTCTTGCATGGATTTGTTTGTAGACATATCCATCACATCAGCTACCGGCAATACATATCCGGATCTAGCATCAGCCGTATCAGCCGTGATCGATCCAACTGGTCGGCTCTTGGATACTAACAATACGATCACCATCTACTACGCCGATACACCAACCGTCCAATATTTCCCTGCGATCAGCATCAATGGGAAAGAAAACGCCGGAACTCTCAGCATCCAGTATCAAACACCCATCACAGCTGTCAACAAATTCACAGATTGTAAGCAACTTGCAATGCTCAACCTGACAAACAGCTCTCTCCTTTCTATAAGCAACCTCGATTACTTTTCAATAAGCGGAATGATGATACAGCTGTTGGGCGTCACAGTTGGCAACTCGCTTACAAACATCGGAACTGTCAACTTTACAAATTTTTGCTTCAATAACACAGAGCCATCGATCCTAAGGACTGGAAATCTCGGGAATTCATTAGCAAAGTATTTCTATATTGTGAATTCCAACCGCGTGTCATTCACGACTGGGTTTTATGTGTCTGATTTCATGAAATCTCTTTCGATAAGGCAAACAATCAAGGTCGACTTGCAAAACCTCACTATGTACATCCTCAACAGGACACATGATTTGGTTTTTGCTGCGATAAATGTCACAAATTCCGCCCCATTAAGCACTGAAGTTACCATTAACCAAGTAAATATCACCTGTGAGTCAGTCAGCGACATCACAGTCTTGCCTTATGTCATCTACGCTTCAAACGTCTCATTACTAAATCTAAATTCTTCAATATTTTCTCAATGTCTTTTAACTCAAACGGCAACTTCACAACAAAGCGTTATTTCCGCTATTAATACAGATAAATTCATAATGGATAACTTCACAATGTATAATGTGACTTATGGAGCAAACTCATTGCAGTCTACGATATATGCTGCGGGTGTTGGGAACGTAATATTGTCAAATTTTCAAATTAATGTCAATATGGCGTCGGGGGCCGGTGCAAACAACGGGGTCTTGATGCTCACTGACAAGATATCATACCTAAGATCGCTGCTGATGTACGTTTCGATTTCTAACTGGACAGTTTACAACTCAACTATTCGCTCAAACAAGGCTGGAGTTTATATCAATTTTGCAAATAACGGATGGCTTCGGCAGCTCAACATGGAAAACATAACGATTTCCAACTTGTCGTTCTCCTCGCTAGGGTATTTCATTCGAATTACCCCCTTCGTGTTTCCATCGGTTGATTCACTTACTCAGAGTGTTAGAGTGTACACTTTCAAAAATTTCTTAGTCGCAAATTCCACCTTTAGCGGCACGAGTAATTTCTTCTTGGCTTCCGGTTCAGGTTCTGCCATTACCCCTGCTTTGGAGGTCCTGCAATTCAACGTTTCAGATATTCGTTTCGAAAACAACACGATAAGCTCAGCCTCGTTCTTCCAAATAGAAGGGTACATTTTCACGCAAATCTCTGGCCTAAAGGCCAGGAACAACACTCTCACTGGGTCTTCCTATTTCGTACATTCTGTATCAAAAACGAGCACACTTATTTTCTTAAACGCGGTGATTAAAGACCACAAACTGTCGAGCTCTTCAGCGCTAATCGCGTATAATGTAACCGGAAGCGCCGACGCTAGTGTTGAATGTGCTTATTTCAATGAGGTCGTCTATGCTCATACGAGGCCTTTTATCGTTTCAAACTGTACGTTTTCGAATATAACTCTCAGCTCTGGGTCAACGCTGATAGGCAGCACGAACCCAATGATCATAGTGCAGGGAAATACGTTCTCAAATATCACTCTTCAGAACAGCGACATCGTAGAGCTTGGCAACTTGATAGCTTTTGTGTCCAGCACTACGTACTGCGTCGCAAACCAACCAACCTCGACGATTACTTCGTACATCCCTCAGCTTCAAACAAGTCCCATTACATTCGCGTATTTTACCACAGTGGAAAATCGGATGTTTTCGCAAAATCCGCAGGCGAGTGCTGTATTCTACGAAGCAAGAAACAAAACGTTTATTCAAGATCCGACAAACTCCGTTTATTTTATCGCTGTGATTCAAAATAACTTCACTGGAATAGCAGTTACCTCTTCTCAGTCTCTCCTCTTACTCGAAAGCTTCCAAGTCGATAATGGCACGACGGTGGTGCTTTCAAACACGTTTGAAAGCACCGCGATCACTGATCTCAAGGCGATTGTCGAAAGTCAGTCAATTAATCGACAAATTTTCGGGTCAAACACGCTATCAGCCATGAATTTTAATGCTTATTTACTGTCTCTAACTTCGCCAAACTTAGGCCTATTTTCCTTGGACTCGGATGTTTTTAATGAGACCCAAGTTATTCAAGGATATCAGATCAAATCCGATGTTTGCTATGACATTAGGATACAAAACCTTAGCGTTTCTAACATTTCAACACAGCAAAATTTCATCAGCGTCATTTGTACAATGATACAAGGCCAAGTTATACTCTCGGACTCAGCGTTCAAGGACATTAGCTTTGGCAGTGTACCGTATATTCTCCAGCAAATCAATTTCATTACTTTCCAGGCGCAGCTACCGGCGAGAGACGATTCAATTGCTTGGATCACAATTGAAAATAACATATTTTTCAACATTACTATCGATAAAGAGGAAGGATACATTCGAGGACTTTTCGATAATTCGTTCTTTCTGGTGTTAGCTCCAAATTCAATGCTGGCTCTAGATAACAACACGTTCCATGCGATATCGATTGCTCCTGAAGGTAGCATCGCGACCTTATCCGTGACTGCGATAAGCATTACAAACTGCTCTTTCAGAGCGCTGGAATTCCTGGATGTGAACGGAGCGTTGAACCTTATTTTTGAAACTCTGGTCGTAGATTCATCGGTTTTTGATGGGAATTCAGGTACTGGATTTACCGGCGCGGGAATTATGCAGCTGGCTAACCCGTACCCAGACGAGATTGATATTTCTGTGTCAATTCTAAACTGCAACTTTACTGGGAACGTAGCGCCTTATGGTACCTTGTTAACCTCGACAAACACTTCGATAAGCCTCACCATGAAGAATAATATGATATCTAACTCTCAAGTGTCAGCCGAGGGAGCTCTTATCTACCTAAGGAATCTGCTAGACTCGAATATAGTGATAGAGAATTCCCAGTTCCTCCTGGAGCAAAATCAAACATCATCGACCTTACCGAGCTTACAGTTTTTCTCAGTTACCGGTTCTTCAGGGAACGTGTCCGTCAAAATTATCAATTGCAATGCTTCTGTGTCAAGCGATATACCCGGAGTTCTCGTGTCCTTCAAGAGGAATGATAATATCAAATTAAACGTCTCTCGCTTATCGCTTTCCTCTCTTGCAGATGCCTCGTCCCTTGGAGCTCACTATGCAATTCTCAATTCAGACGTTGTCGAAGCCTATTTCACAGAGCTCACTGTGGCAAACGTTTCCATGAACCAAACGCCGTTTTTCACTATCAATTGTAACACAAAGACCCTAAGCAGCTCCTCCGCTAAGATATGGAGCTTGCAAATCGCCGTCACCTCTTTTAAGAACCTCAGGCTTACTCAGGGGATAATTAGTATCAAGTCCGATGATTATTTGCTTGAAGCCTTGGATAACCTGACGATAAAGATCTGGAATACGACCTTTTCATCGATTCAATGGGAAAACTGCAGTAATTTTGAAGGAGGAGTCCTACAAGTCTCGACCTCGCTTATTGGCAAGTCCGCCAACGCAGCTGATGAGTATTCGATTACAATATCCAATTGCTCATTCTCGGACCTGGTTTCGGAGTCATCGAGCTTTTACACCGGTATTGAAAACTTATTTGATTCAGTCCTTCTACTCGCCGACAGCTCTTTCAACTCCATCGATGTGAGTGGCACTGGAGCGATAATAAATCCGGCTATTTCAGCAGCAACGGTCAAATTACCTACGGATGCCACTTTTCTCTTGAATCCAAGAAATCCAACCCATGCGATCAGAAGGAGCAGCTTCGTCAACGTAAAAGCGAAAGGAAATGGAGGTATCTTTGCCTGGAAGGGACAAAGCCGAGGGATAAACCTCGAGCTTACGAATAGCACTTTCAATACTATCAGTAGTTCGAATGTGGGTGGAATAGTGTATACTGAGTATAGAGCAAGCTCATTAGTCGACTCTCAGGGCACGGTCATCGACGCGTCACTGACAACGCCTGGAAATATTACAAACATCACTATTTTCAACTGCGTTTTAGAAAATATCTCTGCTCAAAGTGCGGGAGTGCTCTTGATTCAAGGGAACACGCAGTTCTTTGTCGTAACAATGAAAAATAATATCATCAACGCAGTCAATACAGTAAAGGAAGGCGGTATCATATTGGCTAAGGCTACATGGCTTTCAGCTGCTACGACAACAAC
>ENA-UOTX01000484-UOTX01000484.1-compost-metagenome-genome-assembly--contig:-NODE-484-length-41629-cov-10.074100_pt1 | contig 41629 bp, 18 predicted proteins | sample MGYA00238143_ERZ746982 | MGnify/ENA primary metagenome ERZ746982 (study PRJEB28758, sample SAMN06268862) | compost metagenome | isolation source: single cell | place: USA: California, Emeryville, Joint... | reverse complement strand
CTAAATTGAGTGTAGTAAGATTCGTCCATGAAACATTCTTCCCTAATCCTGTCGCTCCCTCATCACCGATATTATTCCGTACTAAAAAGAGTGTAGTAAGAGATCGCATGGCATATTCCACAATCACTTCTATTCCTATATCACCAATCTGTCTGAATGACAGATAGAGAAATTTAATTTTATCAGTCTTTTCTTTTCTTTCGCTTTCTATTTTCCCTCGAATAAGTTTTTTTCTGGATTCACCGACCCATTTTTCAATCTGAAGGAATCTCTCTCTCGTGATCCAAGTCGCACTATTATAGCCTTCTCCTCCCGCCACATGTACTCCAATTACATAATATTCATTCGTTCCTTCAACTTGATAAAATAATCCACTCCCACTTTGACCTGGTGTTGTCAGAATATCCTCATAATTGATAAGAAAATCCCCACTATTCTCATCTTTATCGCAAAAATGCCAAGATTTTCCTTTCATTCCCCATAGCTGGTGGCGGCCAGTTCCAGAAAGCATAACGAGAGTATTTTTTTCATCTTTAGTCCTAACATATCCTGGATATCCAAAGACATTCAGCTCTTTTCCTTTTAATATCTCTTTACTAGCAATGTGCAAACCGAAGTATCCTGAAACTATCCCTGCAGTCTCATCAAGAACAAGCAGGGCATAATCTTCTTTCTCGCAAGTTTCTTCAAATTCAGGTGGAGCATACGAATCCACAACTTTGTAAACTCCAAAAGGTATTATTTGCTCATTTATACCTGGGATAAACTCGATTTTAGAATATTTTTCTTTAGTCCTTCTGTAATCGTAGATGTTATGAGCTGCTGTTAGTACTAAGTCAGGACCAATCAATATTCCTGTGCCTGTTTTGTACTTTCCTTCTCCGAGATCTACTCTTACAACTCCATGAACGCTGTATGGAAATATAGAGGTGTTTTCAATTCGTGTTCGAATCTCGACATCAATTTTTTTCAGGGGAGAATTTCCATCCTCTTTGATTGGAATAGACTTAAACTTGCATGTTTCAATGCCTTGCCTTCGATTAATCTTAGGCTGGAAACACAGAGTCTTGATTTCAGAGGCGGATTTAGAAATTAGGACCAAACGGGACCTCTCTTCCGCTATTTTACTCAAATCTTCTGGTGTTATTCGATCATAGGGCAAAACCCTAAGTGGCTCCTCTTCCCTCCTTTCCTCCTCTTGCTTCCGCTTGATAATGCCCATCACCTCCCTCCAAACTCTTTTTTTTTCTTCTGAGAATGGGTCTTCTTTCTGCTCCTCCTTGATAAAGCTCTTCAGCTCACTTTGAACTTTGTCTTTTCTTTCTTCTGAGAGTAGGTCTCTCTTTTCAACATTAGGATCGCTATTCTGGATCCTTTTATCATCTTCTGAGTTTAGACGTCTCATCTTGAATTCGATAGTCCAAATTAAAACTTTATAGCCTCAGAAGTTAAAAGCTAGGACCAAATTCCTTCACGAAAAATTTTTTCATGTAACCCAGCGGTACTCATGATAATTAGTTCTAAGCGAAAAGTGGTGTTTTATTTGGCGAGGATGGCCATAACTCGCTAAAAGAGCTCAACAATCAATTTGGATTCAACAAATTTGATAGAACTGCTCCTGATCAGTCTGCGGACCGAAACCTAAAAGAATTCAAGACAGCAAGGACTCAAGTAACATTCAAATGATTCAAAAAGAAATCTCTGGAAATTTTATCAAATATCAAACTCCATTCTCGTTTGCATTGAAGAACAACTCGGCGTAGTCTTCGAAAAAGTTTATCAGTTGACTTAATCTTGACCTTTGCCTTTGCCCTTGCGAGGGAATATTGAATTCTCTTGGTCTCTAAAATCAACACATGATATTTATTTGAATATCTTCAAGTTCCTCGAAAGGCAGATTTTTAATAACTCTCTGAAATATTCGGTAATTTAAGGATGAGCGAGGAGTTCATCGTCGAGCTCAGCTTCATGCTATTTAATTTGCTCAGATATAGGAGAACCTATCATTTGGCTCACTATTTTATAGACTGTTTCGTCATCCTGATTTTTGATGATAATTATTATGAGTTTGGTTTCAACACGTGCAATGCAGAAAATATCGACTTCGATAAGATATTTTCTGCTTGACGACAACTTGGGTCACTTCACTTTTCTCCTTTGTGTAAGATGTAAAAGATCGATGAAATTAATTTGAATACCATTTTGTCTTCACAAAATCACTAACATTCGATTTATTTTGCTCAATTATTTCGAATGATACGAAAATTGCTATCTATGACAATCTTTCTTGGAATTATCTCACAGTGTTTTATTGGTTCAGAATTGAAAGGTTCCCTGATTAAGTTGGCTGAACCTACATTCACAGAAAGTATTTTGGTACAGTGCAACATTTTCGGTCTTACAGAGTTCTGAATTCTAGCAGTTGCACGAAAGGTGCTATCAATAATGTAATGAGACAAACAAAATTAAACAAAGAGATCGATAAAACTTAATCGAGTTCCAAAAATAGAAGCATGCTAATCAAATATATCATTAAAACATAATCAATCATGCTAGCGCAAGCATACTTGTCATTTCAGAGATCCTAAGGAGTTCTTTCGTTCAATTTATGCGGATTTAAGATATTCAGTTAAGTCTCAAAGATAACTAACAATGTTCATAATGAGGCTCTAAAGATGATTTATTCACTCAAAGAGATTGTTAGCCTTTTTTCTTGGACTTGCATTGTTACTATTTTGAGACTAGTTAACGGCTTTAGAATTGAACAAACTTTTTTTCTCCGAGAAGTTGCAACCAGCTAATATTTTGTATAACTGCAGAAGTATTATCAGTCAGGTCATCAACACTTCATTTAATGGTATTATCAAACAAATATACGATCCATTGTGGCGAAATTATTATTTTCTCAAGAAATTCACTTCTATTAGGAGTTTAACACACAGGCTTAATGAACAAGAAATACGTGGAATTCTGATTTTTCAGTCTCATTTGGAATTTATTTTGAAAGTTTTGCAACACAGAAAGCTAGTAAAATTCAGGAAGATTGTAGGCTAGGCCCTAACCCTTACAGCTTACTGGCCATCCTGCTTAGACTTTACGCCATTTTCCACATGGTTTGATTTAACGGATTAGTTCTGTACTTGTTTTTGCAAGAATAGAATCTGCAGAGCAGCAACCTTTGCAACCCACTTTATTCTAAGTCTACGTTGAGAAACGTTCTGAGGCGTGAAGTAGTCTTTTACAGGTGAGTTTTCAAATAACCCTCTTTCATTCGCTCATTCAACATTCTTGTAGCAACAACTCCCGAACTCATTCATATTATACGCGGTCCATATTCCTTAGGTGAGAAATGTTCGTTATTACCTGCTTATGGGTGCCCGATAAATTTGGTGTCTCTTGAGTGACGGTACCTGAAGAGGGCTATAACAGTCTGACCATAATTTCATATTTCTTTTTTTCCAACTCTCTCTATATTTGCAAAAGTAGAAGCGAATTATCATTATCACCACAGAAGATGAGCGCAGCCAACTCTAAAGAAAATCGTACTTGCAAAAAGCTATATTGCTCGAAAAATTGTACAAGGCTCTAAGTGCGTTATCGAGGACTGATAGCCACGGAATCAGCATCGCATGCACCGTGACATCATACAAAAATACTGAAATTCCTAAGGAACATTTGGACTGATTACCGATGATTGCGATCTGGAAAACCAGCCGCAAAGCCACACGTTTCCATACCAACTTGGCTAGAGACAGCCATGCTCAAAATATTTATATCGAATGTAATTCCTCTAATTGTCCAAATAATGGCCAACAGCCTCATTGTCCTTGCTTTAAAACACTTAACGAACATCAATTTTTTTTCTTTAAAAAAATGCTTTTTTTGAATTATAATTCCTGTACTCTGCTTCTTTACAATAGCCTTTCAAGAATTTGAGAAAGTAAAATTATATGGACATCGATTACCGTTGATAATATAAACGAAGTTATCAAGATTCTTAATTTTTCCAAGTTCAACTCTAAATTTGCCGAAACTGGCCTTGATCAAGTGCTATTTAACAGCGATTCTTTAATATAAATTTTAATATCTCTTCAAAAGCCTGAGATTCCGAAGCCAGTTTTTTTAATTCCTCTTGATTAAACTTATCCCGCATTTAAAAATCTTTCAAAAACTCAAGCTCTTAGATCATGAAAAAACCAGAGCATGGGAGGTTCGCAAGCGCTTGTCTCCCAAAAACTTTGACCACTGAAGGGCAAGCCCCCAAGACCAATGTCTTACTCAGCAAAATTGCATTGCAAATGCTAAAGTAAACGCCTAATTGGATTCTTTCTCTCAATCATATTCGTAAAACAGAGATGAGCAAGCAAAGAAAAAAGAAATGCTGAACACCAAAAAGATCGAGGTAAAACACGTTCATTTGGAAACATGCTGACTTCTTTAAAAGAAATATCTCGTTCTTGATCTGGACGAGACGTTGGTTCACAGTTGCAGCTCGCTGCCAGAATATCCTGCAAAAGAAATAGAAGTATTATCGCGTTATCTGGTGCATATGCTAATGAAAAAAAATCTTCAAGGTGTATACAAGCTATGAATCACATGTCTATTATGTGATTTCGAGACCTGGTCTGCTTGATTTCTTAGAAAAAATGAAAACTTGCTACAATATCATCATATACACCTCGAGCCAGAAGGAGTATGCTGAAACGGTGATTGAGACAGCTGGGATAAAGAAATATGTCACCAAACTCTACCATCGCAGCGATTGCAGGAGAATCCATCAGGGAATCTATCTGAAAGAGATTTCAAAGCTCAGCTTGCCGTTGAAAGACGTCGTTTTTATTGATGTACGAGACATCATTTACTCCGATTAATCGCTAAAATTCTAAATTTCGTTAGGATGCTGCACCGCAAATTGAACCTCAAAAGCACAATGGCTTAGAAATCACGCCTTTCCATGGTGATGCTAAAGACACTGAATTAAGCAGAATTACGCCTTTTCTACAGAAACTCGCTGAAGTTGATGACGTAAGATCGGTTAGTCAACGCTGGAAAGAATTCACAAGCGGAAAAGAGAAAGCCTCTATGGAATTTAAGACTAGTTCGGCGAGAGACAATTTATTTGTGAGGAAAATGAAGCATTCTCTCTTCAGAGGCGTCACGCAAAAGGACCTGCCTGAAGAGGACATATCCCAAGGCGGCGACGACGAAGAAACGACCAGACTTCCGATTATGCAGTTGTACCCCAGCAATTTCTCGCGACAGTCGACTGGGTTGTATCCAAGCGTTCTGCTGAATGATACGTCATCCTTGGTGTTGAATACCTCACCCAGCGATAAGTCGGCTTATTTCTTGTCAGGAGACACGTACCATTATCAGAAAAAAATCGAGAAGTACAAAAAAGCAAGCACGCAGTTGTTTTCTTCAAGAGTGAATGTCTCTGGTGACCTAGGTCCTATGGATGACGATGGGGATATTTCTATAATGCCAGTGATGTCTTCATTGGTCAAGAAACGTCTTCGGAGTTAAATCCATAATGATTTGAAGCAATTTCGAATGCCGAGGAAGTCTCTTTCTTTCACGGCGTTCGACGTTGGAGTCACCATATTTTTTTCTGTTTTAATGTTTGGGAATATAGTAAACAATTTTTTTGCTTTTGAAAGTAGGTAAAAAAATTTTGCCTCATTGTTTTAATCATAGTTGAATCTATTATATTTGTTGCTCAAAGTGAAAAGGTTTCCTTTGCAAGTATGAAATAATCTTGGTAAATATATTATCAAATGAAAGAATTGAGTTTTTTAGCTTAAGATGAGGGATGTAATATCTCATTCCATGAGATTTAGAATTGAATGTATTTAGGAAAAACGAAAAGAGAGATTCGATTTGCTCTCAAATGTATTTCATAATCACCATAATCATTAAGAAAATCAGAGCTTTCTTGTGTTAGACCCACTTTATGAGAGATAGCTATTACTTAACGGATTAATGATCTCAGATTGCATGAGCAAGGTTTAAGAAACAAAAGGCGTGAATATATACACATATCAATAAAATATATTAAAAATTAACGACATTATAATAGGCTAGCCCGCAGTTATTTTTGAAAACCAGTCTTACTAGCATCACCCAAACTTACTCATTAGGGCCTGACTAGAGAGTTTTCTTTGAATATTACAGCTGAAGTTGATCCATCAGCTCAATAGCTTATATAAGAGTAATATTTGAATGTGATTCATCAGTTATCTTACTCATTCGTTCTTTGGACTTTTCAGCATTTAATTGGTCAAATTATTCTTAATTACGAACCCTGGTTGGCAGTAACCTCCTCAAAATATTGGTAAGCAAACGTTATTTGTTTTATCTACCCAATCTATCATTGAATTATAGCCTTTTTCTACACAAATTTAATGAATCATGTTGCTATCAGCTCTTTACCCTCCTTCTTTAAGTCATTCCTCTTATTTTTCGGAGTCAGATTCCAAAAATGTTATAGATTCTAACTTTTGTCTCATTAGGTAGTAGGCTCTTTTATTTGATAGTTAATTCGAAAGCCTACTATATTCTCCCGCCAAATGACTATATAACTTTATTATATACGACTAATTTATTGACTTTTGAAATTAAAAAGTTAACAAATTCAAAACCATGCAGCAACTGGTCCCTGCTGTTGAAAACCCTTCCGTCACTTTCAACACCACCATCCCCGCCCTAGGGATCGCCGAAAACTACCTCATCATTTCCGAGCTCGGCGAGGACCATCTCTACCCTGTTTTCTTAGCTGCATCTCTAGTTCCTACCTCAATTGCCACCGACTCCAACGATCAATACCCTTTCGTCGTCATCAAGGCAATTCCCACGACGGATAAGTATGGCTCCTTTGAAAACGAATGCAACGTCTTTCAGTTCACTGCTCATAAGAACGTCCTCGGCTGCATTCAGATCATCAAAGGCGCTAGACTCAACTTTCGGAACTACAACAAATGCGAGTGGAACTTACTCGTGCTGCCATACCTTCCCAACGGAGATTTGCTTGACTTCCTCAAGAAATCTCGGCTTGATGAAAGCGCGGCCCGATACTACTTCGAGCAGGTACTAGAAGCAGTGGAGCACATGCATAGCCGAGGCTTTGCTCACCGAGACCTCAAAACCGAGAATTTTCTCCTCAACGACGAATTCGACCTCGTGCTGACGGATTTCGGGCACAGTGTCCAGCATTCAGACATATTTGGACCCAAAATTTTTAACGATCAACAGTCAATCACTACTCCCGGGATATGTCCGCCAGAGTTTCATAAAGGTTTTGGATACAAAGGAACTCAGATGGATATGTTTGCGCTAGGAAAACTGCTTTTGATTTTCCTGACCGGCTTCAATCCGTTTAAAACGACAAAGGAAACTGATGCAAACTTCGCGCTCATTGCGAGCGGGAACTGGAAGAAGTTTTGGAGCCTGATGCAAGCGTGGATGAAGCGAAAATGGATCAAGTTCGAGGAGTTTACGCCTGAGTTCAAAGAGTTGGTCGAGCAGTTGCTGACCCCGGACCCTGAGAACAGGCTAAATATATACCAGATACGTGAATCTGCATGGTATAGGAGCACGAAGCCAATGCCTCAAACGGAGGTGCAATCGATGATGATTAAAACGAAAATCTCATTCTAAAGACGATGAAGAGTCGGCTATGACTCGTGAGTCGTGAAATAGAAGGTGGTTGGGAGTAATTATAAATTATCAATTTTTCGCTGACAAGGACTAAAATGCCAAAATAATGGCCCATTAAATCAATCAGATATACCTTGGGAGTTATGATAGGTGGCTCTCATTTGGAATTCCGATGAAGACAAGGCTTCGTTGGCTTACCCTTTTGTAATATAAGTGAGGAGAGAGCTGTATGTTGTTTTCTTAATATTGTCCTGAATCCCCTTGGTTAACAATTGATTTAAGGGAAATTTCCTGTCTATTGAATAATAATGAGATAATACATTCACATACTATACATGTATCTAAGGATTTATTGGCAAAACAATTTAATACAGGTGTTGTAGTAAGGGATTATGACAGTTAATTATATGTAGTATGACTGATGCTATTAGACTGTCAAAGCTGTAGGATGAGAAGCACAGGAAAGTTTTTGATTTTCAAATTCAATTTGTTTTATTCAAGTTGTCATGCACTCTATCTAATCAAATTCAATTCAGAACGAGCATAAAAACCATATGCAACTAAAAAAAGAAGGATTAGTTACACTTAAGCTATAAGAAAGCCTAAATGAAAACTAATAAAGCACATATATAAAAACACTAAATAAATCAAATCCTTATTATTTTAGTGAATTGACGTTTTCTTTTTTTGAGCTAATTTCTTCGATTAACAGTTTGTCAGAGGAGCCTGTCTGCGGTAAACGCCAATTCTTAAGCTAATAGGTACCTGTCTAACGCATGCTTGTCTAGCAACGGGTCTTGCTACGCAAGCTTGTCTGACAACTGGTCTCGCGACGCAAGCGGTTCTCAGGGCTGGTCTACCCACACATGCTTGTCGATAGGCTGGTCTAACTAATCCATTGCATCCCGAACCGCCGCCATAACCAGTTGAGCCTCCTCTTACACCGCCGGCGTACCCAGCTGCGCCACCCTGTGCGCATGCACCACCTTGGCATCCTGCTCCTCCTCTTGCGCCGCCTTGATATCCTCCGGCACCACCTTGATGACCTCCTGCACCACCTTGATAACCTCCTGCGCCACCCTGATGACCTCCTGCACCACCTTGATATCCTCCTGCACCACCTTGATGACCTCCTGCACCACCTTGATAACCTCCTGCGCCGCCTTGATAGCCTCCTGCGCCACCGCTTGGGGAGAAACCACCGCTTGGTGAGAATCCGCCGCTTGGGGAGAAACCACCGCTTGGTGAGAATCCGCCGCTTGGAGAGAATCCACCGCTTGGGGAGAAACCACCGCTTGGAGAGAATCCGCCGCTTGGAGAGAATCCACCACTTGGAGAGAAACCACCGCTTGGCATGAAGCCACCACTTGGAGAGAAGCCACCGCTTGGCATGAAGCCACCGCTAGGCATGAAACCGCCACTTGGCATGAAACCGCCGCTAGGCATGAAACCGCCGCTAGGCATGAAACCGCCACTTGGCATGTAGTTGCCACTTGGCATGTAGTTGCCACTTGGAATGTAGTTGCCACTTGGGGTCTCAGAAGGTTGTTGTCCAGTGGAAGTTTCCGGTTGTTCAGAAGATTCATCTGGTTTGCTCTTTTCACTTGATTCTTCTTGTTGTTCTTTGCTTTCTTCCGAGCTTTCCTCTTTGCTTTCTTCGCTGGTTTCTTCTTCACTCTTTTCAGATGACTCTTCTTCCTCCTCGGCTCCAGGAATTTCCTCGCAAGTTCTAGCTTCTTCAATAACTCTGCTTATTCTTTTTGGGCACTTCACAACGCAATTGCCCTTCCAATAGTACTTTCCGATTGGGCAGTAGTTGAAGTAGATCTGTAGACCGCAGATACCCCACGATCCTGCATTTGAGGTCAAGTTCGATGTGATCTCGAAGAGCATTTGGGACGCATTATGAGCGAATTCGAACTTGATTGGTTCAAGAGAGCTCACGGCGAGTGCGCCACACAAGTCATTGCTATCAGCAGCGCCCTCACTCTTCTTCGCCCAGACTTCTTTGCCGTCAGCCTTGAAGATGCATGCCTCATCTTCATTCCATTTGTCAAACATACCGAGGTTCATCTTAACATAAACCGACTGATGCTTGTGTAGTCCAGGCAACACTCTAGAGATCGATCCAGTGGAATAAGCTCCCAAAAGATTGTGGTCCTTGCAATTCAACGTCTGGTATCCTTCAGTGTAGTTCCATTGCTCTTCGTCCTTCATGGCTTTGCAATCGAAAGCTCCGTACATACTGGAGGCAATGTTATCTTCATCGATGCAGGTGCCGTTTCTGTAGGTACAGTTCTGAACGACGAATTTAAGGTCACAGATACCCCAGCTTGCATCAGAGCCAGCTGGGATGTCGCTTTGGATGCCGATTCTCAAGGCGTCAGTGTTGTGGTTGAAATGGAACTTAATGTCCTGAACTTTCTTGTCATTAGCACCGAAGGACTTCTGGAAGACGTTTTCTCCTTGGTTTACAACGGTGAGGGTGTTTCCGTTCCAGTTTCCGGCGAGATTGAGTTTGAAGCTCATGATGATGCTCTGGTGAGGGTAAGCCATGGTGTAGTAAGACGCCATCATGCCTTGAGGGCCGAATCCACCAACGAACTTATTCGAGCCGCTCGGAGTGACTTGGAAGCTTGGCATATATCCCCAACGGTCACTTTGGACAGGGTTGGAGCAGCTGAAGTCATTCCAGGTCTTGCCAATGCAGTTTTTGCTGTTGCATTGTGTGCAAGTACCGGTCTTGAAGTTAGGGTAGAATCCTGCGGGGCAGGCATCAGCGCAAGAGCCAGCGCTCTGGTCGAAGAACTTTCCAAGCGGGCAAGGGTTGAAATGGACTTCTAGGTCACAGATACCCCAGTTCGCGGTCTGAGACATGTTGAAGATAGGTCTAATGATGAGGCTGAGGGTATCGGCGCTGTGGTCGGCCTGAGCAGTCTGCTTTTGCATGATATCCTTGCCTTCTCCAGCGCAAAGAGCAGCTCCGTTAGCATCACCATTGTAGGCTTGTTCTCCAATGATGACGTAGTCAACAATGACTTGGATTGTGTCTCCCGCCCATCCGTCGACTGCGGCAGCGTTGAATTCGATGTAGACAGAGTTGTGAGGCTTCAGGTTGGTGAAGTTCCTTTGAATATAAGAATTCTGACCGAAGAATCCGAGGTAGGTGTTCTTTCCGCATTTTTGTTGGTCAAACTTAGGCACGAATAACCAATCACCCGGATCTTTGAATCCTTTACAGGAGAAGTCTTCGAACTTAAAGGATTCGCCGGCGGGAGCAGCCGCTTGCTCCCCTTGGCCGAATGCTAGTGTTAGTCCTAGTAAGATGTTAGGAATGGGTGGGGGAAAGTGATGGCTTACCTAATGCGACTATCACGAGACTTAAAAGAATACGATTTCTCATTTTCTGAGACTACTGAAATTGTTTTGTTGGAATGTTATTTTTTGATTCTAAATCAAAGCCATTGGGATTATATATCGTAGGAAACTACTGTCTTCCACCGGCTATGCTGGTCTTTTCGGTTTGGTGCTGAAATCGAAACGTACGTAGATTCTATCCGAAAGTTCAGTACACATTATAACTGCACAAGCAGACTATTTCGACGCGGTTTTATTAAAATTTAATTTCTAAAGGAAATTCCTTTGCTCGTCTCTGAGAGCCAATGCTAATCAGTATAGAATTTATCGAATTTACTCAATTAATCCGTATCTTAGAATTTTAATATCTACCGTTTTTATTGAAAACTACTGAGTTTCAATTTGCGAAATTCTCTATAATAGCCCAATGAGCTTGCCATTCGAACATTTTACGAAAAACTATTGGACTATCATCTAAGCGATCGCGCAAGCTTTATCTCTTTTCGCAAGGCTTGTCCAGTAGAAACTCGAGAGATAGTGTTATAGAAATCGAATTTTTAATTATTCGACTCTTTTGGTCAGTACAGTTAGTAATATCCGCAATCAGCGAAACTTAAAAACACAATAATTTTAATCTATGAAATCTACTGCATTTAGACTCACTATTTCCAGAAAAATACCCTTTCAAGATTTTCTTATCACTGAGTTGAGAAAAAAATTTTGTAAATTACTCAGCTTCTAACAACAACAATCGAGTTGGAACTTCGAGCTTAGTAGGTCCAAACCAGTCAACTTAATCAATTTTTTAAGGAATTTCACTAACTCCAACTGGTTTAGGTGTGATTCTTAGAAGCTTTTGAAAACGCAAACCAGCTATGTTTTTCATTGAAGCTAATTATGATTCTCCTTTTTGAACGAACAAGTATGGCTGTTTACTTGCTAGTTAAATGGTCTAAAATTCTCTTTGGTCGCTTACAGCACCTTAGTTTGGGCTCGAGTACTCAGAATTCTGCAGCTGAAATAATGACTTAGTTTCAAGTAAGACTCCCTCCCTATCTTCTTGACCGGCTCTTAGAAAGCTTTATAGGATGATTATTTGAGCTTAAGATGACTAGAATCTGAAGTTTTTATTGCTGGAGGCTGCGACGTTCCAGAGGTAATATCGAAACAGATCTCGTATTTAATTTCAAAATTTTCCCTCTGGTCTTTGACCTTCAAAATTACATCGAGTACAGACAAGAATTCTGTTGGCATCTGCTCTGCATATTACTAATAGTGTCAACTTCATTTATTTTTCCTCCGTTTATCCAGCAGCTTTAATATCGTGTTTAATCTACATACAAGTATATAATTCTCTCTTGTATTAGCAACACTGCATAAATTCAAATATTCCCGAAATGGATAAAATCTTCTCTGAGTTCGACGCCAAGGACTTCGATGCGATCTCCTACATCAACACTCACTTCCCTACTGAATCCTCTCTTACGGATTTAGACCCGCACATCGAGAAACTACGAGCCGAACTTGTTTCCATGAATGAAGAGATACTTTCATCTATCCGTGAGCACGCGCTCATAAATCTCGATATCCAAAAGCAGGTCGCGGCTTCTCGCCAAACCACAGAAAATATCCTCAAAGACGTCGCTTCTATCCGAGAGAAAGCTGAAGCGTCGGAGGAACTAGTCTATGATATGTGCAAAGACATCAAATCGCTGGATATCGCAAAGAAGAACCTGACTTTCTCGATTTCTGCGTTGAAGAAGTTCCAAATGATGATTACTGCTATCGAACAGCTGCGAGACTACTGTGAAAAGCGCGAATATAAGAGCGTCGCGAACCTTATCTCAGTCATCGACCAATTTTTCGTGGAGTTTAAGAAATACGAGGCTGTCTCCCAGATCCAGGAGCTCTCTAAAGAGCGTGATGCGATTATCCGAGAGCTTAAACTGCAGATTATTGAAGATTTCACTGCTTTTGGACAAGGAACGAACACTTTCCCTCAGACCACAATGCAAGAGGCATGTATTCTCGTCGAGGCGCTCGGCATGAAATTCCGCGACGAAATCGTCGGATTAATCTCCAAGGTCGTCATCAACCCCTACAATGATGAGTTCTCGAAATCAGAGAACGCGAAGTTGGATGTTATCGAGCGCAGATACCCTTGGATTCAAAGAAAGCTCAAAGATATCGATGCGAAGTACCAGGGCGTTTTTCCGCATTATTGGGGCATCAAATGCTTCATTCTCAACGAATTTTGCGGTGTTACTCGAGTGCATGTGACCGAGATCCTCGAAAGACAGGCGCTGAGCTCGAACGTCGATAGTGTGCTGAAAGCGCTGCAGGCGACGCTGAAATTCGAGCAGAAAATATTCAAAGAAATGAGGAAAGAGTACGGTAGATATCTCGAAGGAGGTAAGAAGAAAGAGGAAGACGACGTTGAAGAAATCATCGAGGAGGCGTCTCCTGACCTGATGAATAAATTCCACATGGAGCCGACCGCAAAAGAGTTCGTGATTAACTCTCTTCCGAGGTTCAAAGGCAGTATCTCAAACTCCTTCGAGCAGTATATGCGTCCTTACGTTGAGAAGGAGGAGATTGAATTGAAAGATAGCATTAGAAAGTTGGTCTCAATCGACGAGTATGACCCATCCAGCGCAGAAAAAATCTTCAACTCGTCGTTGATGATGTTTAATAACTTTAAACAAGTGCTGAAGAGAGCAGCGAACTATTCCCGCACGCAGACGATGTTTGACATTTTCAACGTTTTCAAACGCTCGTTGAGATTCTACAGTGAAGAACTGCTTATTAAAATGGATAAGGAAGAGAAAATGAGACAGAAAGAGGAAGGGGCATATGAAACTTTCGTTTGCTTGGCCGTCAACACCGCGGAGTACTGCAAGGAAACCGTGAATGGACTCGCCGATACTGTCCGACAATATCTTGACTCGCCTTTCAACGAAAAGGTTGATATGTCGAACGAAGAAACGTTATTTAGCACCTTCATTAATAAGGCATTGGATTCCATGACGCATAATTTAGACCAGAAACTGGAGCCTTCGTTCTCGATGATCTCGAAGTACAACTATGAGAAAGTCACAGAGACCGGAGATATGTCGGAGTACGTGAAAGAGATCTCGAGAATCGTTGAATCGCATATTAAAACGATAAAACCGCTTCTCAGTGAGGTGTATTTTATGTTCTATCTGAATCGACATCTGGTGCCATTGATTCAAAATAAATTCCTGAGCTCGACGTATAAGATTAAGAAACTACCAGAAATGGGTATTCAGAAGCTACAGCTTGATCTCTACGGTCTCAAATTCATGCTGAAGAACTTGATTAAGATCGGAATTGAAGATAATAAGCAAATTTCTGCAGTGCCGTTTAATGCGCATGTTGAGAAAACGTTTATGAAGTCAGAGAATGTGCTTAAACTGGTGTCGATGACGAATGATTTGTTCACCGAGAATATTGGAAAGATTCTGCCAGATATCGATTCGGCGGAGGTGGAGAAGATTATGATCCTCAAAGGGTTGAAAAAGAAGGATTTCCCGAATCTTTTGGATATTTTCGGTCATAAGAGTAACTCTTAGAAAACTTTTACAGTGGTATGTGCTCTTGTTGATGCTGATTGTGCAGGATTTGTTGGAATGTTTCATGAGAGGCAGATAATATAAGATAGATGCGTGAATTTTACAATTGATCGATACCTGATTTATACAGAGATTATTTAAGTAATAAGGGCACTGAAAATTCAACTTTCACCAAGAATTATTGCTAAAGTGTTGCCAAAGGAACTTTTGGTTAATCAGCAAGCTCTTGATAATTTGACTGAATAAATAGCTTCTCCTAGCGAAATAGGGTAATTCAAAGGCCTGTAGACTTGGTTAAGATGTCAATACGGATATTGTGAGAAAAAAATGAACCTATATTTCTTAGTTTATTATACATCAAACATTTGTTTTTGAGATTCGCATTGTTTAGATAGATATCTTTATATTGATAAGGAACGTAGAGAAACCCAATCACAGGAACCAACTTCCTGAACAGAAAACTCAAAGAATTCCGAAAATCCCTCGGAGTGACTGTATATCTCGAACGTACTGTACATGAAATTGTTGAGATTGAGGCTGATTATACTGTACTGTTAGCGAGTTGTGAATTTCCAGTATTTGAATTTTTTAAACCTCAATTTACTGTCAGTATTAAACCTTTGATTAGTATAGTCAATGTTACTTGTAATAATAATTTACCTTTTCTCCACCGAAAAGAATATAGAAAGAACCACTTCAGTTTATCTGAATGTTGTAAGTACGATGCTTACAAGAACGATACTCTGAGAGCAACAGATCAAGTAAGGAGTTTCTTCTTAAGATGAACAGAACTGGATTAATCAGCAAAAATATCCTATATATGAGGCAGTAAATTTTTGGAAAAAAAAAATTTAAAAAATCGAAAAAATAAGAACGAATAAAAAGAAATTCAAACTTCATTCGGTTTGAGGAGAACGATATCTGTACAAAGCAACCTTTCTTCTCGAAAAGAGACTCATTACAACCTCCTTGCCATTCAAATTGACGTTTTGATATCATCGGAGAAATCTCTAGGGGAAATATAGCTAATGAACAGAAAAATAGCTAACCCGTCCTTGGTAATGCCAGGTCAGAAGAAGGTATTTTTCATTAATAAATAGCGTATTCGAGGAGAAAATTATCATGAAAATGAAATTTTTAGGTTAGTTAAGTTTTCACAAAATAATTGGAGTTAACTATTCAATTTCATTTGAGATAACTTCTATGATTGAAAGAGAACTTTGGCAATTTCACCAAATGTATGCATCGAGTTCTATTTACTATACAACCTGCTCCCTGCATTTTGTAGCCTCACATTCACTCGAAGACTTTTTTCAAAAATACATTTTACACTAAATCTCGAAGTAACACTGCGAGTCCATCAATTCTAATCTCTGCCTTAAGAAACCATATTTTCAATTGGTGTTTCAATTCGATTCGGCTTATACGCACTTAATATAACGCAGATACTATCAATGTATATGGGATTTTACTCAGTAATCATGAATTTTTTGCTGATTTATAGTTGTTGTCTGCTATGTAGAAACACAATAAGAAGTTTAATTTTGCTCTTCTGTTATAATGTAATTAGCTTCTATTGTTGATTATTTCGGAGATTCTGGTTCATCGTCTTCTCCATCTTCAAAATCTTCCTTATCTTCCTCATCTTCCTTGTCTTCTTCGTCTTCCTTATCCTCCTCATCTTCCTTATCTTCTTCATCGGTTTCTGCCTCCAGTCCTTTCTTCTCCTCTTCCTCAGCCTTTTTCTTCTCTTCCTCAGCTTTCTGCTTTTCCTCTAATGCTTTTTTTGCCTCCTCCACTTGTTTCTTAGCCTCTTCTGCTTTCTTTTGAGCTTCTACTTCAGCCTGTAGCGCAGAGGATCGAGACCTTAGCGCGACTGCCTTGCCGCTTACCGAGAAGATGAAGAAGGTGACTATGAGAAACAATAAAAATATGCTTGATTTCATTTGAGATTCCTGGTTTGTTTGAATTATTGAAAAGAATCACGACTCTGATATATATATAGCCTGAATATCATTCTCGAAACATTATTTCTTGCAGTAAATTTTTCTTAGATAATGTTCAAATCTTATTTTAAACTAATAAACCTTTGCTGCAGCATGCTGGCCTAGAACATTCGATTCCGTTTTTTTTTCAAGGCAAGAGTGAAGAAACATGATTTGTTGGAACTAATCTTGAAATACTGGCGTTCTAAAATGCAATCTTTCGAATAACGAGCTCTAATCATCAAATGAAGAGCATCGGCTGTTTGACAGTTAATAAGAAAAATAAAAATCAGAGTTTCCAAACAGATTTGTTGGTCATCTGGGTCTTTGACACTCCTTCATAAGGACATAGTTTTTCATTGAGAATGGAAGGCATGGGTAAAAGGATTAAACCTTGTTAAAGTTCTATGGAATTTTCAGTATTATTTGATTGTCGCTAACGCGTATTCATGGCAAGGAAATTCTTGCTTAGCAGTAAGAATTCTAATAGCGATTTTGGTTTTCTATGATCTTAATGCGAGAGTATATTTAATCCTAAGAAATATTTAGGATCGTTCTAGAATATACCTTACAAGATATGATTGAGTAGTTCTTGAGCAGTAGCGTGTTCAAGTTTTTGTTTTTTTTTATTCTTGAAAATTTAATATGAGAATTGTATGAAAGCTGAGAAAGGTTTTGAGCGTATCAATGTTAATTGGATTTTATGAAACACTTGAATATCTAACTTACACTCATACCCTAAAACTCCATAGGATCGAAGGTATCAGTCCGAGAAAACAACCCATCTAAAGGTTCAGCAAGGTATCTATGTATTATATTGATTCTATTTTATTATATTATTTTGTTCTTCGTCTGGCGCTCTGATTTTGCTGTATTCTGGTAATTTCAATTTCATTTAATTTTTCATCAAAGTGTCGAAATTTTGATACTCTATTCAGGCCGTTTCTTGGCCGTCTGCAAAATCGCAGGCTTCGTGTTTAAAACACACTGTTTCGCTCTTTCATGCTTTTTCTGTTGTTGTCCAAGAACATGAATTAGTTTCGATTGTTATATGGACCTTGAATTGAGAAATGAATAATGAACACAGCCCATGAAAATTCTGTTCGAAGATCGACACGCCACAGAAAAGTTGGCAATTTTTTGTCAAAGTCAATCACCATCGGCATTTAAATTCACAGATATACTTATACTACGTTCACCATCTCTATAAAAGTGAATAAACGCAGAAATACTCAGAATTCAGACAGACAGATTGCATCTGGGATAGGAGAATATGTAGCCCAATACCCATCTACTTCCTAAATAGGTGTTTTAGTGCTTTTGCATTACTTTCTTCGAAAATCTGTGTATTCTGTATTGATTACCTTCTATATAACAGCACCAAATAATACCACTATCATTTCTACTAATTTTCTCTTTTGGTGTTTAAAATTAATTCAGATTTGTGCATTATGATAAGCGAGACGCATTATATCTATCTATATATAAATCAAATCTTAACTCATTCATAAATTACTTATGTATTTATAAGTTTTTCTTTTTTAGTAAAACACCTTATCCTATATAACTTCTCTTAGTTCTAGCAGAATTCAACTAGTATATTCCTTTATTTTCCAGTCTCTGTTGAGTTTATTATTGTCGTGTTGGCTATGGTCACATTAGATGCGTTCGTTTCGGGCTCTTTTGCTGGTTCCGTCACATTCGTCACATTCGTTACGTTAGTTGCATTAGTTGCATTGGTCTTGTTGGCTGCAGCTGCGGCGGCGTTTCTCTCGTCGATATCTGACTGATCCATATCATTATCCGTGCCATCAGTATCAGTGTGAAAACCGGGTTTTCTATGTCCTTCGGGTTTCTTTTTCCCTCCTGCAGGATGAGTTGCGTTGGCTGGCTGAACCTCTTGCATATTCCTCAGCGCATGTGATCGACCCGTCACCGAGATGAGGAACAAGGTGAATACGATGACCAACAACAATTTGGTTGCTTTCATTTGAAATCCTCTTATTCTATTTGAAATTATGATTATTATCTTAGCATATCTTATGCATATTTATAGACGAATGATGATTCTCGAAAGAGTGCTTGTTCCAGTATTTTCGTTCTTAACAGACAAGAAGCCGTGGAAAATCACTGTATCTAAATAAGCTCGAAATTTCGAAAAACGAAATGCCAGGTGAGATTTCAAATATGATCTCGTTATTCAGATTCTTAATACTGGACTTCAAAAGAGATTATCTCTAATGAAGAGTGGATTTAGGCCAAAGGACGCCTTAATTGAAGGCTGATTAGATATTTTCAGTGAAGTTCAGTAGAAGCTTCTTACGAAGGCTCAGAGTTTTTCTCTTTGAAGGGACATTTGCAAATCTACTAAACAAAAAAAAAAAATGATTGCTGCTGGTAATTGGTCCTGGGAAATTCTCAAGGGCTGAAATGAAACTAGGGGGTGAATTTTCATTGGAAACGGTGAGAATGGCCAGTTGAATTCAAAAATTTTAATTTTGTAGAATTATCAGTAACTCATGCCAGTAGCAGGATCTTGTCGCTAATGTGAGAAAAATATCTGCAACTGTACCAGTAGTGCAAGTGATTACTGAGCACTTTGCCTTTTAAATTTGAATATAAAGAAGCGTCAGAGATCATATCTCTTGAGGAGAGAGTGTGAGAAATTATTGTTTCGACCGTCAATCATTTTGAACAAATGAAGTTTTGGAGAAATGTATTTCGAGGAGGGTAAACTGAAATGTCATGCATTAACACATGATCTCAATATGACTGGAAGTGTCATTGATCAATTCGGTTAGTGGCAAGAATGGTTCGATGATGAATGCTGTTGATAGCTATTAAGGCTTGAGAGAGAGGGGATTCATAGAATGGCTCTTCTAGTCACTCACACTCACATATTGAAACCTGTATATCAAATCCAAAAACAACTAAGAAATTTGTCCTCTCAACTGGAAAGAAAGTTCAGCGATATATCGAAAGAATTCATAGACGTGTAGATAATTAGATAATTCTACAGAATAGCTTAATTCTCTTTACTATTTGTGCTCTATAATTTTGTATATTCTCCTTTAGCTACATAACTACATGGAATAGCAAACAATTAGCCCCCTTAGACCATGTAAGTTTACTTAATAGCAAAAATCTAGCATATTAGAAGAATCACACAATGTAAACCACGACACCAATATACGTTACAAAACTATCTCTAAAATAAGTCCTTGAAAAAAATATTCTGCCGACATTTACTCTTGGCCTATAGCGCGATTCCCTTTTGGTGTTTAAATGAGATTCAGTGTACGTGCAATAAAAATAAAAAACTTCAGCACTTCCTCTATAAGTCAAAATATAAGATTGATAGTTATTGAATTACTAAGTTATTTCTAAATTTTTTCTTTTTAGTAAAACACCATACGATCTATAACTTTTTCTTTTTTGTTGCGGATGCCAGTTGGTCCCGAGATCCTCACAAGAGAGCTCATTTCTGTGTATCTGCCTTTGCTGTCGCGTTTTTATCCTTGGCTTCATCGATATCTGATTGATCCGTTTCGATTGCAGCATCAGTGTCAGTCTCATCAGCTTTTTTCTTCTCATCCGCTTTCTTTTGCTCCTCTGGTTTTTTCTGGGCTTCTGTGTCAGCCTGAAGCGCGCGGGATTGAGATCTCAGTGCCATTGACTTGCTTGTCACAGAGATGAGGAACAGAGCGAGTACAATAACTAATAACAGTCTGGTCGCTTTCATTTAGGTCGATTTCTGATTTATTTGAGATTATGATGATTAACAAGGTCTATCAAGCCTTACATTTATAGGCGGATATTAGTTCTCGAAAAATTTGCTTCTTTCAGTATCGCTACTGCGGACAATAATGAAACACGCAAATAATTGCATTTTGAAATGGTTTCGAAATTTCTAAAACGTAATTTCTAAGGCAAGTTAACTGAGGTAGCATATTATGACTGCGTAATAGGTTTATATAATACTGTTTTTACAAAAAGAATATCTAGAATAATATCTGGTTCTTATCAATTGACCCCGTAAATCAAGGCTCAGTGAGTGTTGTCCAGTGATACCCAGTAGATAGCTTTGACTGATGCAAAGGCGAGATCATATTGCATGTATATATATGAAAAAAAAAGTTTGGTACAGCTTGATCGTCTGCATCTTCTTCAAGGAGCAAGAGAATCTGAGTAGAAGTTGGTATTATGGATCTATGGAAGCTGGGTTGATGAGACTTCAAAATTTTTCTTCGATAGAATTTTCAGTAAATTAATTAGAAGTGAAAGAAGGACGCATTTTATGACAGGAATATCTTTTTCAGAAGGAAAAGGGAAGCAGTTATTTTTTGCAATCGTTTTGGCTTTCTGATCTTAATATTGGGGGGCTTATAACAATAGGCAAGAGAATTGCTGAATTTTATAAGAGAAGGAAGGGTTTACAGTAATGGCTAAGATCTTAATAATCATCATATGCCAAATCTATTAAACGCGCGGAATTTCGATTGATTAATTGCTTAATGCTTCTGTTGCTGAAGCCAAATCGATTAGATCAGGGATGAATGAATTGTTTGTTTAACGTTTTTGATACAATCTAAGAATGAATTCATTTTAAACTGCCCTTGTGAACCAATTATCCTGCTAGTTTTGAGAAATTTCCATTGGATATTTTTCTGGATTCCTTATGCTTCGAAAGTCTCCAAACAAACTCAATAGATCGGATATGGAGTCAGTTTTTTGTTAATTTCAATGAGAAATAAAAGAATCTATATGGATTTGCTAAAGTCTTTCATTAAACAAAGAACTGCATACTTTCTCTTTAAGATTTGCGAGAAAATCAATACGTATTTAAACAATATAGCTTTGGATTTGTAGATTTATTTGATGTGTAGTCTCTCTTTTGCTGATGATGATACCAAAAGGTTTGCAGATCGAGTCAATATTCACTGATTCATGACGTATAAAGATATGACTAGAATGCATACTTCTGGAATATAATTGCTTGGATAAGTATTCATTACCAATATTCATAAAGCGTTCAGAATTTCTCTGATCACACAACATTTGAAAATTGAATTATAAATCATCCTAATTCAATCGCATTCATCTTCTAGTACGAATTACATCTTAATAATGCCTCTTTCTAACCTATAAAACACTCCTTGCATCCTATTTAACTCATCATAAGTTCCTCTTTCTATAATTTTTCCATCCTCGAAAACAAGAATCTCATCTGAATTCTTAATCGTAGAGATCCTATGAGCCACAGTCAAACTGGTTCGATTCGCCATCACTTTATCTATCGCATCCTGCACGATTCGCTCGCCATTCGGATCTAACGCGCTTGTCGCCTCATCGAAAAGCATTATCTTCGGATTCCTCAACAGCGCTCTTGCGATAGCTATTCTCTGCTTCTGACCACCAGATATTTGACTTCCTTTGGCTCCCACTTTCCTCTGGAACCCTGAGCCGAGATCTTTGTCCTCGGACTTATCTTGCACCTCTATTTTAGAAATTAATTAGCCGACAGCCCTCAATGAAAAGGCAATTTACCGAAATCATTGTTCACGATAAATTCATACGCGTTAGCTGCTTTTGTGGCTTCTATAATTTCTGCCTCCTTTGCATCAAATTGGTTATATCTAATAAGATTCGTAAAGCTAAAGGCGTTAAATCAACTCGTTACCTCACGTTCTCAAGAATTGTGCCATAGAATAGCACCGGCTCCTGAGAAACTGTTCCGATATGCTTTCTCAGATGCGAAATGTCATAGCTTTTAATGTTTCTTCCATCAATTAAGATTTCGCCTTGGTCCACGTCATAAAACCTCTGCAAGAGCTGAATCACCGTGGATTTACCACAACCGCTCGGCCCAACCAACGCGATTTTCGAGCCACACGGCGCTCTGAAGCTCAGATTGTCCAGCACCTGTTTTTCCCTTACTGGATATTTGAAAAACACGTCCTTAAACTCGATTTCACCTTGGATCGGTTCTTTGCATTTTCCATCAGACTTCATGTAATCAATCTTGCTCTCGGTGTCTAACACATTAAATAGAGTCTTCGCGATCCCAGTGGCCTTGGATGCGTCTGGCATCAATTGCATTGCGTTCCCCATGTCCCAAGTGGCGAACAAGATTCCGAAGATTGCTTGGAATACATTTCTCATTTGCAAGCCGTGATCCCGCATAAAGACGGATCCAGCGTAAAACACAACACCGAAAACAAAGAACCCTCCTAGCTGCGAGAACCCAAACAAAAATCCAGAGATGAGCCCGCGCTTTAGAGCTTCTCTCTTCGGTTTCTGCAACGCTTTTGAGTAAAGGGATAACATTTCGCCTTCTTTCCCAAGCGAAGCAACTGTCCTCATGTTCGTAAGCGCTTCCATGACAAATACACCAGCTCCTCGATACGCTTCGTCGGTTTTTGCGGCAAACCCAACTCCAAAATCCGCTTGAATTTTACTACAGATAATCTGTATCGGCGACAACGCTAGTCCGACAAGCGTGACTCTCCAAGAGCCAACAAATGAAACGATGACTCCAGTTGTAAATGAAGAAATAATTTGTAGACTTGCTCCAACTGCTGTGCTTACAAGCGTGTTGACTACGGTTGCTGAAGAGAGTCTACCCGCGAGAGCTCCTGGGTTGTTCGCGGGATCATCATGCCAGCTCATGTGCATTCGAAGCATTTTGTGGAAAACGTCTGCTCGCAATCGCGCAGTGAGATTCTCAGCAACTACCGAGAATAACGCAAGCGAAGTCCCGTAGAAAATCAACGACGCGAACCCGAGAACAAGGAACATGAATGCGAGTAAACGGATATCGCTCATGAAATTCGGCGATTCGGGCAGCGCCATGGTTTGGAGGATAAAAGAAAGCACGACAGCATAAAACGGGAAAACCGTGCCATTGATGATCGAGGATAGAGCAGCCAGATAGAAGATGAGTCGCTCTGGTTTAGTATAAGCAAATAGTTTTTTCATCACGGCTCGTTTTTCCTTCTCAAGCTGCTTTTTCTCTAATTTTTTCTTTCTTTCTCGTGCACGTAGTTCTCTCTTCGTCAGGACAGGTTTTACCTCCAAAGCTGTTTCGGTTTCTTTTCTCATCGCGTTGTCAGATTTAGGTGATGTCGGTCCGGAAGACTCGGGACCCGACCCAGGTTCTAAATTAACATTGTTACCATTTTCAAAGGTTTTAAGAGTTTCTTTGTTATTTTCCTCTGGTAGGTCAGCTTTAGTGCTGACAGGAATGTCGATCAAGTTTTCCTCAGAGGAGACTTTGTTTTTCGAGGGTCTTTCTTCGATAAAGCTCGGTTTAAGGTTGCATTCATCCTCATTGATAAAGGGAACCGATTGTAGAGATTTCCTATGCTTGCCGCGGTGAGTAATTTCTGCTTGATGTTTGTGTTTCTCAAGTTCCTCCGGTTGAAGCTGCGTTTTCTGCATTTCGAAATATTTCCCTTGAAGTCTGACCAGCTCATCATGGTTTCCAGACTCAATTATTTTTCCATTATGAAACAAAACGATTTTATCTGCGTTTCTGACGGTGGAAAGACGATGAGCGATTACAATCGTCGTTCTTCCCTTTGCGATTTCATCGAGCGTGCTTTGGATTATTTTTTCGTTTGTGCGGTCCAAAGCACTCGTCGCTTCATCCAATAGCAAAATCCTTGGATTTTTCAATATTGCTCGTGCTATCGCTATCCGCTGCTTTTGGCCTCCAGATAGTTGAGCACCGCTTGTACCTACATACGTATCAAGACCTTTCCCATGAGATTTCTCCGGCGAAAGGAAATCCCAGGCGTTCGCTTGTTTAAGCGCTTGGATCATTTCATCATCAGTCGCGTCTGGTTTTGCCATTTTCAGGTTCTCACGAACAGACGCTGAGAAAAGGACTGGTTCTTGACCCACATAGCCAATATTCTCTCGCAGCCATTTGATATTGAGAGTTCTGAGAGGCTTTCCATCGAGAGTGACCTCTCCGGAATCAGGATCATAGAATCTCTCGATCAATTGCATACACGTGCTTTTACCACACCCACTGACTCCTACCAAAGCCGTCTTCTTGTTAGGCTCAATAATAAGGTCGAGTCCCTGCAGCACTGGCTTCTCTCTGTTGGCTGGGTAGTTAAAATAGACATTTTTAAACTCAATTACCCCTCTGACTGAGGTTGGCTTGTCTCCTGACTTGTCCTCATGGTCGATTTGGCTCTTGCGGTTAATGACCGAAAGGACTTTTCCCCCAGCGACTCTTGCTTGAGTTATCGCTTTCATCGAGGGACTTATCATCGAGATCGAGAACGCTCCTATCGTTACTGCAAAAAACACCGTAAGGACATCACCGACGTTGTAGGCTGTTCCGGTCACTGGGTTTATCCTCTTTTCGCCAACGAACACGCCACCAACCCAAAACCCGACGAAATAACTCAGCCCATTGCAAAGGTAGATGAAACCAAAAGCGAACGCGGAGTAAAATCCGAATCTTATTACCGTTCTCTTGACGGAAACTAACGCTGCTTTATATGCATTGAGCTCCTTCTCCTCGCCACCAAGGCCAACGACGGTCCTGATCGCTGCAAGCGCTTGTTCAGCCAAGGCACCGGCCTTAGTGTAAGCTTTCGAGCCCATAACAGCCTGTTTTTGGATAGAGCTTACGAAAATAGTACCACTAATAGCAATTAGTGGTATCATAGAGCAAAGGACAAGCGAAAGCTGCCATCCTTTGATAAATCCGACTATAAATCCAGCAATTACTGTCGACAGCGCGTTCAGTAAAGTCGAGACTTTCTCTCCAAGGCCACTCTGAATCGTAAAGCACTCTTCTGCGATTTTTGAAGTGAACTCCGAGGGGTTTACTTGGTCGAACCAGCCAATTTCTTGGCGGAGAAGAGCTCTAAAATATTCTTCTCGAAATCTGATGGCTTGGCGCTCTCCGGTTATCATCCAGAATCCGACTTGTAGCCAAGAGGTGACGAGCATACCGAGACCAACCCAAAAAAACTTGAGCATTGCATCTCGTGAAACGCTGATCATAACGTCAGGCGGAGTGGTCGGACTGAGAGCATTTGTCATGTCTCCGAACAAAAGAGCGAAAAATGGCAATGCAGCACCGCTTGCTATTGCTGCTAGGGCTCCAGTAATCATGAGGAACCAGTCTAACGAGCTGGCGTATCGAAGGAGTTTCCAAAATGAGACTGCGGGAGGGTCTTTCGCATCTTGAGAGGTTTTTGAAGAGATTAATTGTGTGTTTTCAGTACTCATTAACAAACCAATTTTCTGAAAAATGTTGGTTTCGAAGGAATCGCTCCGTTAAATAGCGATAGCAGCGTATCGGATCATTCTGGAAAAGATCTTTTTTGTCATTTGCTACTGAAGCCACACAGAGAGATAAAATTTATTTCGAATAAAGAAATTACTAAGTGGAATTACTGAATAATTAGGAGTCACTGCCTTAGTGGAACTTGTGGATTATGCTGCGAAAACAGACGAAATAAACTTAAGTAAGAGTTTCCCTAAGTAGAGATGATACGTGAACGATAGAAGGTGTTATTGATATCTAAAGGCCTTGAGATGATAAGTTGTGGAAGGCTATTATAATGAAATTGATTTTGTATCTAATATTAAGATACTGACTGAAAATCTGACATTATAATTATCTTTATTGGGAATATTCTTCAACGCTTATCATACAAATGGATTTACCTGAGGGAGAATAAAGAAAGGAGGCTATACTAGATTCAACAAATTACTCCACTGAGTTATAATGGAGTTAGTTCTTCATTTTTTTTTTTTGTTTTATGTATTTTTCGTCAATAAACAAAGATTTCGACAATCGAGTTTCCCTTTTTCTTCGAATGAGTTGAAGATGATGAATATTGGGAAAGCACGAGAATACAATCTAAAAACTCTGTTTTGGTGCGTCATGTGGGGACTTGGGTTTTTTTCCTCATGTTCGTTTTACAGTAGCTTCATGGATCAGGAGATTGTCTTGAAAAATGGTATCAAAAATTCAAATTCCGAAATGAAGGAAATTGTATCAAGCAGAAACAGGGCTTGTGAGACAATCACAAATATCGAGAATCCTCCGCAAAATGTGCAGAAAAATTATTGTAAATGATCGGATTTGAAAAATTCAAATGCCTTAGCGCTTTATGTTTTTGAGCTAGGTTCATAAGATAACTATATCTTTTCTTAAATATAGGTAAAATATCCGAATTTCAAAGAAGCAGCCGATTTCAGTGCCCAATTTTCCCCATGAGAAGAAAGTGAGATTTCGCTTGTCACATTCTCTGAAGAACAGCGAACTATAGAACGAAAATTTGAATATAAATTCCTTTTCGTTTCTTGTACTTCCGAAAATCGAATGTTGTTCTACAAACCTTGAATTTCTTCTTCAAGCAAATATCACAGAAACTTTCCTATTCAAAATTATAAGTTGCTTCAGATTAGGCCATGCGTTGCTGTTATGTAGGAACGCTTTTGTGTTCTAGTCGCTATTTTTTAGACGGTATAACATAAGGACTTTCAAGCTTTGGCGACGATTTTTGATCTTGCTGAACGGTGCCACTTCCTCGTTGCTATTATATTCTCTGATTGATTTAATATTGTAAGGCTCCAGTCGTGCTTCTCGTAATTGCTTCACTTTCATCATCCCCGTACTTAACGAATCCTCGCCCAGAGTTTGCTTACTGAGAGTAATGAAAATATTCTAATGGTAAAATTTCGACACTATGCCAGCAATCTAGCACTTTGATAAAAATACCTCAGAGACCTCCTCTGTTAGGATTTTATGGACTGTGGCTAATGCGGGGTCACTTTGACAATTTTTTCAAACTTCCCGCATTTTTTGAAGCACATCAGCCAGCAAACTAGTTTATCGGATTGTAAAATTTAGCTTATTGGGCTGTATTCTATTACACAGGAAGAATAATTCTTTAATCGAGACCGATTGTTTTGTGCTACTAACAATCAGTTCTACATAGTCAAATAGACACAAATATGAAATTCATTTTTAAACACAAATCGTTTCGAAATGAATTAATGACTTTTTCAGAGTTCATTAGATCACCTTTTTTCCTTTCCACAAATTTTCATTCTCTTTAATCTATCGCTAGAGGATTCCTTCATAAATTAGGCTTTACTAGTAAAGCTGATACCATTTCCAAATTTTATTCATATCTCCTGAAAATAGTGGCCGAAAAAGTAGCTGGACTTTAAGAAAATCCATTAATTTCAATACGTTTATTGAGGATTCCATATAACATTGGCTTCTATATACTGTTAAACCCCGTAATATTTAATGCATTCATTACAGTCTATTATGCTAAAAGAAGCGACTCTAATAACTCTGCTCAAGTTTGAAGATAGCTCCCAGAATCATCAAGGACATGCGCATTGATTGCTCGCCAGGCAAACTTGCAGCTCTTCAACACTCCACTGTGCCGTGCACATTCCTGTCATAATACCATAGACCTCCGGTTTTTTGCAATCTTCGCAGAAGTTTACCTCAGCACGACGACATACGCCATCATTGTAGCAGACACATTCTAGTTCGCGCTTTTGGTCATCACAGGGATTGTTTAGACATCTGTCGCTGGACATACATCGCTGAAAGGAAACTTGCTTGCTTCGTGATGATGAGCGTCGAGCAACCGAGGCTGCTAGTGCGATAAACCCTAGAAGCATTATTAGCGCTATCAATTTGCCGGTTCCTTTCATGTTGTCTTGATTTATCTGATTCGAATCTTTTGATATTTTATGATATCGTTTTGTCGGGACTGTGTCTATGAATATAACTGAAAATAGGCGAGAGTATATTTTGCAATATTCGAAGAGAAATATATTTGCTGAATCAAATTATTATTTAACTTTTTCCTTAATACTGAAGCAGTAATGCGAAATTTTAATTGGATTGCATTGAAATTAGCTCAGTGGACATATAACATACTTTGCTCAACCCAGGTAATTGTAGGATGACGAAAGACATCATAACGATTGAAGGGAAGTGGCTTCAAATTCGAAAATTATTTTTTACTGATTTTAGAAAGGTGTTTATTTCTCTCTCAAATTGATAAACGCGATCAATATTCCAATATATGTTGACCTATGACTTTTTAGCTTGAAATTTCATTCATAACGACCTTCTGTGTGGGAAATTATAGAGGTAGAAGTTATTATTTTCATCTCTTAGGTTCAAATGATGAGCAATGCATGAAATAAGCAAGAATGTAGGTAGAACATTTTTGAGTATATCATTATCTAACTTTCCGATTTCGTTTCCAGTGTTTCACTAAATTAAGATTTATTCGCACTTACAGTTGGAACTTGGTTCACATTGACTGATGTCTCCAAAGTTGTGATATTCTGGACATCCTCCATCTTCATTTACGCTATAAACATCTGGGTTTTCGCAGTCTTGGCAATAATTGACATACTTATTAATGCAGCTTCCATTATTATAACACAGACACCCCATCCTCACATACTCTGCACAAGGCTTATCCTTACACCGGGATTTCGCATCGCATTTAATCAGAGAGCTTTGCTTCGAAGCAACATCAAGTCCAAGGACTGTCAGAATGAATCCGAGTGCAATCAATATGCTCAGCCTGGTCATTCTAGAATATAAGATGCCTTAGAAAAGCTGAATGATGGGATTCCGGATCAAAATAGTATTATTCTATTAATTAAGTGCCAAGACAGCTAAATTTATGAATTTTCATTGCTAACAAAACGGATTAGAAAGGCAAGGTTACTGGATGAGAAATGAAAAATTTCTCTTTATCGCTACATTGAAGTAAATCAACTGATATTCTACATTAAAAGAATAAGTGTGAGGATTCTTCTGCCATCATTATGATAGAGACAGAAAATTGTCTAAGGCAGTGAACAATGGATTATCGGGTGTAATTCCTGGTGTGTGTTTTCTGATGTATAGTTTCCCTTTCCCATTAGAGTTTTTCTAATTTTCTTCCCAAAAATGCGAAAGCTTTATTCTTAGAACTCAGGTAGTAACGTTCGAGGCAACACCTTCATTAAGTCGACTGACCCAAATAATCGAATTAATTTTATGAAAAGCTAATTTTTGCTTTTTTTTTTGGTCCTTCAAACATGAATGATCGGGATGGAATTATAAATTTCGAAGTTCAATCCTCTGCCTCTCTCGATTGTTGTAAATTGATGACTCCTTCATTAATACTCCTGTAGTTCAACCCGATATCATTCCTCATCCCATTTGCTACAAATTCATTATTTGAAAAAATATGTAATTTATCAGAAAAAAGATTTCGTTCATTTCGACGTTTTTATTCAGAGATTCGCATATGGTTACGTAGATTTCATTATATATATATCCATTAATAATCAATATTTGCATATGAAAAGGTCTAAAGAAGAGAACTCGCCTGCCTTTATCTAGCTCATTTAATCAACATGAATTTCAAACAAGTATACGCAAAAAAGACAGATTTTCTGGGTAAAATGCTGCCTAATCTCACACTCTTCAAAATTTAACACTTACAGCTGCCACTGGCCTTGCAACGTGCTATACTGCCCACCTCGTGACTGGTTGGACATTTACTTCCCAGAATAATTCCATACACGTTCGGGTCTTGGCAATTCTGGCAAAAATTCACATCTGCCGACGTGCAGGTTCCATCATTGTAGCAGATACATCCTCTCGAGAGATACTCTGCACAGTAATTATTTTTACATCGGTCGCTTTCAGAGCAAACTTGAATGTTTGTGCCCATCAATCTCCTCTTGAGAGAGAAGGATGATACGCAAGCCAGAAGGACGGCTATTATGGCTAATTTGATGCTTGTTTTCATAGTTGGCTGATGGCTCTTGCTTTTGATCGTAACTTTTTTACTTTTTTATGTATAAATCCTGGAAACCAGGCTCTTTCAATTTCAAAACCCATTCAGTAGAGTCGCCAATATCTGCGGGTACTGATATTTTTGCCTGAAAGAATTTTAGTGATCGAAGTAGAAAGATTTTTACTGTTACTGTTTAATAGCCGTGTTATGACAGGAGTTTACAATAAAAAAATTTTACATAGAAATTTGCATGTGATTAAATCTAACTGGTTACGAAACTTGCTAATTTAAAAAAAAAGCATGGATCATAAGATTGAACTGGTTTTCATTAAATAGCAAGTGAAATCGATGTTGGGAATGACTGAATTCAGTGTCTTGCCAGAAGTGGTAAGTAGAATGAGGATAGCTGACTTTGTGTTAGACTCTCGTTTCTTTTTTGACATGAATAGCTAAACAGTAGAAATTTCGAGATTCGAGAGAGTAAAGAAAATGCTTTAGAGAGAGAGAACAGTTTAAAATGATATACACGAAATAAGAGAACTCAGAGCATATAGTTGCTTTCTGTATTTTGCAATATAAGATGTGTGTGTGCTGTCTATTATGCGACAATATTTGCAGTTTTCCTGAGCAGCACTCTACGTTTATCCGATGGAAAATATGTACATCGAGATTATCTTTTTATCAAATCTTATAGATTTTCTGATTGGAACCTGCATGGTAGAAGAATAATGTTGAGTGTCTGTAAATATAATTGTCTTAGAATTAATGAAAGCAGATGAAACATTTCATTGCTGGGCTATACTTCAATATTTTTCAAGAACAAGCCGAGAATTTTCAGGTTATTTTTCACTCACAGTGCGAAGAACAATCAAAGGAAGTTTGCTTTGGATCTGTGTTCCCAACTCCAGGGTATCTTGGCATTGTTCATGATTTGAATATTCAATATCATACAATAATAGAAAGCCAAAAACAGAGCTCCTCAATCATATTTTAGGACTCACACTTCCAATTATATAATCCAGCGCTTGGAACTTCGGAAGCACTAAAATAAGTTGATAACTTTTCGGATACGTGATTCTTTCGAAAAGGAAATTTCAACTATGTAATTCACAGCAATATAATAAATTATGCAGTCTGAACTCGATTACTTAATTGAGAGAAATAATTTAAGTTTGGGAGAGAAATCCGAAATCGACATGAAACAAAGAATTGCAAACTTGAACAAAGTTATTCACGTGTTCAGAGTAACACCTCATCTTCTCTTCTCTCCTCACAAACTCACCTAATGCTTCAGAACAGAGTTGAAAAAGAGAAGATCAAGCTTCCCAGATCCGTAAAAGTGGTTGAAGTCGGTCCAAGAGACGGCCTTCAAAACGAAAAAGAGATCGTTCCAACCGCCACCAAAGTGGAATTCATAAACCAGTATATTCAAGCTCTTTCTACCAAATCTAACCCGACAAAACACGAAAGATTGTCTGAGACAGGGCTTAAAGTTATCGAAACCACCAGCTTCGTCTCACCAAAATGGGTGCCTCAAATGGGAGATAACGCTGAGGTTTATAAGCAGATCAAAAAGAAGGAAGGCGTTTCTTATCCTGTAAAAACACAATTGCTTGAACCAAACGACTCATAAACAAATAAAAGGTGTTGGTGCCAAATCTGAAGGGTCTCGAACAAGCTCTCGCTGTAGGCGTGAAAGAGATTGCAGTGTTTGGAGCAGCGTCTGAAACATTCACAAAGAAGAATATCAATTGCACTATTGTAAATAGCTTATTTGTTAACCATATATTTAAAATTCCCTGGAATGCCATAGGAAGAGAGTTTGGACAAGTTCAAGGATGTCGTGGCCGAAGCGAAGAAAAACAATATTAAAATCAGAGGGTAAGGTCTATTTTTTAGCAGGAAAGTCATTCGGACTTGTAGATATGTTTCTTGTGTCTTGGGCTGCCCTTATGAAGGAGATATTAGCCCTGAGAAGGTGAATTGGGTTGCAAATAAGATGTGGGACATGGGTAGTGAATAATTCGGATTTTCGCTAATATAATGAAATAGGATGCTATGAAATCTCGCTAGGAGACACCATCGGTGTTGGAACCCCAGAAAAAACTCAAAAGATGTTTGATGCCATTACGAATATCCCCAAAGAGAACCTCGCAGCTCATTTCCATGATACTTATGACAAGGCGATCGAAAATTTGCTTGTTGCTCTTGAAGTAATTTATTTTTCTTTCACAGAGAAGAAATATTTAATCTCCTTCATAGAATGGTATTTCAATTATCGATAGCTCCGTGGCAGGACTCGGAGGCTGTCCATATGCGAAGAAAGCCACTGGAAATGTTTGCACTGAGAATGTGGTCTACGCTCTCCATCAGTTGGGCATTGAGACTGGAATCGATCTCGACGCGCTCAAGAAGGTCGGCAATTTTATCAGCAGATCTGTTGGGAAAGAGAATAATAGCATTGTATAACTGCAGGCAGGAGATGTTCACAATAAAATGATTGAAAACTGAAAGCTCCTCCTGTACAGAAAACATCCACATTAGATCCCTGATATGCACCATTATTTAATTCTGTGCTGTTTCATCGTAAAAAACAGAAATAGATGTAAGTTCTTCTAGCAAATCAAACAAATGAAAAATTGTTCGTGAGGGTAGAGATAATGCATGTGATGCCAGCATCCACCAATTCTATTCTGATTGAGCTAAAAGTAACATACGAAGTGAGGTCCGCTATATCTACTTCCTAAAAACAATCTTTTATTAATTAAGACTTGATATCTAGTGCTGTGCACTCAAAACTTCAAAGAAATCGCAATTTAAAGGTTAGATTTCGTTCATTCATCATAAGAAAGATAAGTTTGGCTTGGTTATTCTATGTGTAATAAAACTTTGCATTTCTGATAGTATTTCTAAGCATAATCTTCTTGTCCGCAAGAATATTAACTAAAAGAAGACCGCACCAACTTCTTTTGTGATTCTCCGCACCAAAATGTCTCAAGGCAGTGTATTTACCTCTACAACAAGAGCTTTGTCAAACAACAACAACCAAAAAAAGCACCAAATACTTAATTAATTTATTTCCTTCTTGAATGTATTTTAAGTTGCACATTATTAAAAATAGAGGCACAGATTATCAGTCCTCGACTCATTCCGATCGATAACATTGATACTGAGTTTTTTCAAAAATAAAACTTCCACATCCGAAATTACCCGTTCTGCTTTCTTCAAGACCACAATACATTTCTTAGTGACCTCAAGAGCAAGATTTAGAAGCACTTCACAAAATATTCTCAAAAAGTCACCATAAATTCCTCTGAATGAGAGAGATTATCCCTATTCCTAATCAAATAATCCTCTCAGTTGCCTCATTTCTAGAAAAATACTAACCTTTCACAACAGTCTCCTTGTTACAGAAAATAGTTTTTTATTTAAGTGATTAAAGTCCTTCTGGTCGAACAAAATTAAAGAAGCTATCTTTCGAAAAATTTTATTTAATTGAAATGGTCTCCAGGCACTCTTCCGCAAGAGTCTCAACCCTACTATCACTAACAGGCTTATTGAGGAAAGAGGTTATGAGCCTTATCACCTGGAAAAAGACGTTGGACGCGTTTGCAGCTCTATTGGCGTTGTCTGGACTCGTTATCGGAATGATCGAAGCTGAATTATATGAGCAAGAGGCCTCTGCATATATCTACTACGACACCGCTCGCACAAAAATCATCGAAATCGCCAAGTTCGATGAATCTGATTCCCTAACCCTCATGCGAGTGTACGTTTCAATAACCTCGGCTCTCTTAGTCCTGGTCGTTTTCGCTCGGGTCCAAGTTTCAAACAAAATCGCAGACCACGTTGCGAATCTTCGAGGCCTGCCTCCTGGAAAAGAGCATTTTTCTCCACTCAAACTCTTTCTGCTGCTGCTGGTTCTGCTCATTCATTCTCCTCCTAAACTCAACGCAAACATGGTCTATCCGCCTCTTTTCCTCTATTTCACACTCGATACTCTTCTCACTTGCTTAATGACAATCAGATTCTTGTTTCTCCCCTTCATCGATATAACCTATTCCAAATGGGGGAACTACCTTGGACAGGAGACTTGCTATCGATTTAACACAAGAGCGAGCTGGTTTTTCATTTTTAAATGCCAATGGAAGGAGAGTCCTGTCATTGTTGTGGGCTCTATCATGTTGATGTCGATTGTGTGGGGCGGCTATCTAATCCAAGTCGCTGAACGACCCTTCCAGTATATATCCGAAAAAAACTGGAATTACGTCTGGAACGGTATGTGGACTGCGGCTGTCGCGATGACAACGGTAGGTTATGGCGACTACCACCCACAGACGATTCTCGGGAGGGTTGTTACAGTTCTGATTTGCATCTGGGGGAATTTCTTAACCTCAATCATGGTGATTTCTCTCTTCAAGCTCACTGAATTAGACAGTCGGCAACGGCGGGTGTTAAGGAAGTTGCGCGAGAAAGACCTGAGGAAAATGCTAATCTCGTCGGCGCAGAAGACGATTCATCATTTCATGAAATACTGCTTTCATTTCCGCTCGCTGAAGGTTTATTGGAGAGCGAAATCGTATGATTTGCATCATAATTTGGTCAAAGCATGCCTCGAATTTGCTAATTTAAGGAAAAATCTGTTGACGGCAGCTGAAAGCTTGGATTATTGGATCGATTACCACGCGCAGCAGGTGGAGGTGAAGATGAGCAAGTCTTGGATGGCGGTAAAAATGGCGAAATACGACCTGCAGATACTATTTGACCAGCAGAAAATAATCGAGAAGAAGCAGGACCAAGTCAATCAGCTGAGTCTTTTGCTCCATGACATGACAACCAAACTCCACACAATCACGAGTAGCTATGAAAAAGCGAGTAAATTCAGAAAAGGAGGGTTTGGAACCTATGCTCATGATTTATTGGTCTCTGATCGCGATTATATGAAGGAAGTTAGAGCGATTCTCGAGTTAGAAAGCAAGGATCTCAACATGACGAAAGGGCTAATTCAGCAAGCGTTCCGTTTCCATCAGAAAATAGACGATCTGATCGTCACTGGCTTAGAGGAGTCTGAAAAAGAGCAGAAGAATAAGGATACAACGCTAGTTTCGAATCGAGGTTCAGCATTATTGATGAAGAGGTCGATTCATAGAATTTCAAGGACGTTGGATAATATCCAAGCGGCGAAATTGCTAAAGAATCTTAATGAAAAAGGTCTATTGCAAAGTAATGAGGATGCTAGTCCGATAGCATCGCCGACGCTTCCTATAAGCAGAAGAAGTAGCTCGCGCGCAAAGACGATAGCAATGGGTTTGAAAGGAAAAAGTGTGAATTCGCTGGGAAATATATCTATTGGAAGTGTGGGGGAAGTGGACTCTACACGTGCAATGATTGGAGTCATGGAAAGGCCAGCGGATAATGTGTCTCATGATGGGAGCTTAAGTGGGAGAATAGATGTAAACTTGCAAAGCTGTCAGAAAGAGAGAGGAGATAGTTATAGGAAAGTTAGTGGTTGATATGGACCAGATGAGATATTGATTATATTTGCTGTTGATTAAATTGGTTGGCAATTCAAAGTGGCTCAATTGGTGGTAATATGAAACTGTGCCAATTGAAAAGCGACCAAAATAGGATATTGAGAAGTTTATGATTCCTTATCTGACGGCATACATTCTTTTAATACTCCTTAAATTCATTCTTTGATTGTATCAAAAAAGTTAAACGTAACAATTGATTCATTCAATGCTTTATTGTTTTTCTGTTGTTGAACTTTCATTATTTCTAATAATTGTGAAGAATTCTTGCAAATTTTGTATTTTGCATTAACCTCATCGCGAGCGTCTCCAGGTTACTAGACATTATCGATCTCAGAAATAGAGAGAGCTTTGTCATACTGTTGGAGACAGCTATTGTATTTTCAATATTTTATTACTTCGAGTTGTTTATCTTTGAATAGCCAACAAGCTCAGTTCCATTTCAAACGTATGAAGGATCCACTAGAACAGAAAATACACGTGTCAAGTTATTTCGTGCTGTGTGAAGAATTGACGTCAGAATCAACAAATCTTGACAAGAATCAGAAGAAATCTCAAAGCTGATTCGCTAATCTTTATTAAACCGTAACTCGCAAATTAAATTTATTATTTTAAGACAGGATTTTCTGATATTAAAACTCAGCACTTATCCTCAGCACATTGTTGATTCAACATCACCAAGTAATCATATCTAGTAAATTAGCTCCCTCTAAACTTTGTAAGGAAGTAACTGATGAGATCGAACAACAAAAACTCCAATCAATTGCAAAAAAACACCATAAAGAACTTAGTTAATCATTGGGCTCATTTACCTGAAGAATTGCGTATCAATAAACAACGATTCCGTTCCAGATCAGAAACTCTATTCGCCGCCTACAGTGCACTTGATCCTGAGCTCATTAGCAAATCGACCAAACAACGTTTTGCTGCCAATTTAGACGGAATTGAATTATTTGAGCATTGGTTAACTCATTATGTTGAAGCCTGCGAGGATGACATGCACGACGGCTCTTACAGTCAGTATAAAAACGAGCGTTCCAAGTACAGTGAAGCAGAAAGCGAAGAAATACTCTTTAAGAGCTTCGATTTCATCAAAGGAGTTTGGAAACTAAGATTTTCATGTAAAATTTTCTCAATTTCCACATTTTTCAATGGAATACACCCAAGGGAAATTTGTAAAGAGATTCAAGATGCAGCCGCTTCCAATGAAAATTTACATTGCTTGCTATATTTGGGAATACGCCTATGGTGCCATCTTTTATAAATCACAGATTATTGACTCGAATGCGCCGCCATATACGGCTTTTTTTACAACTCGACTACCCTCTGGCAAAGCAATTCTTTGGATGGTTGGTGTAGAACGAATGCCGAAGCTTAGTAAAGATGGTGAAGTAATTAAGGCTTCTTCTTGAACAATTTAGACTTATTAATGCTTATTAAACAGCTTCAAGGGTTTGATTACAACCATTACATATGTTTCCTCGACATTCTTGATGCAACTGAACAAGAAAAATCACGGCTGCTTGATATTACGAATAGTTTGGTAGATGAACTCGAAACCGACCCAGATAGGTAACGAAAGTCTTAACACCACTCGAATTTAATTAATTTTTGTCAATAGGAGCTATATGAGCTTCAGAATAGATCTTATTGAACGTCCCTCGAAGCATGGAGGTGAGACTCTATTCGTAACGGTAGATAAGATGATGGAACCTCAGATACGAGCCAAGAGAGCAGCGTTTAAGAAATATTACCCTACAGAATTCAAGAAACAATATCTCACTCCAGTCGAAGCACAAAAGCTTTGCTTCAGCGAGCCATCACAACGTTGGATCCATGCAAATTCCAAAGAAGACGTTGAACGACAGAAATTCAATGAATATTCGAACCAAATGATCGAGGAGCTGGTTAATACATACACACGCTCTAATGGAGCGAAAATGCTAGTCGATTTCCTCGAATCAATTCCCAATTTCGATATCAAGCTCACCGATGAGGAAAAGAACGCGATCGGTCAGCCCGGAAATGTTTTGCTGAGCGGTCGGTCTGGGACAGGAAAAACGCTGTGTGCTATCCTAAGGCTATTTGCAATGCAAATGACGTTTAAATTCAATCTTCAAAAGGCGAAGTTAAAGCATGCGGGAATTCTAAGCGACACGAAGTTCTCAGCTGACGATATTGATGATACGCTGAACCTGCTCTGCGTTTTCGCGGCGAACTCACCTGTGCTGGCCAATGAAGCGAGTGGCTATTATCAAAACCTGATGGATCATATCAAGACCGAGCTAAAAAAGAAGGAAAAGCGGGTTAAAGAAAGGAAAAAGAAAGCCTTTGAAGAGCAAAAAACCGAAGAAGAGAAGCCAAAAGCAAAGGAAGATGACGCCCAAATTATTCTCAATGATGAGCAGAAAATTTCGGAAATTGAAGAGCAAGAAGAAGTAAAGGCTGAGAGGCGGCTAGATGAAGCGGCGGTAGAGAAAAAGTCAGAGGAGACCAGAAAGACGCAGAATTACAAAGATTTGAAGAATATCAGCGTAAGAATGATTTTTTGAAACAGTAAGCAGCAACTAATATCTTAAAAATCGCTTCTAGAGTGATGAGTTTCCTCTTTTTCTGACCGTGAGAAAGCTGGTCATGATGATTGATGAGTCATTGCCGCAATCATTTTTTTCCAGGAATGCCAAATACCGATCCGCTTACTCCAGTGCTGCTGCGCAATGGCATAACGAGTTGAGAGGCACGCTTAAAATAGACAGACTACACAAAGCAGCTCCTGATGAAGAAGTTGAAGTTGTTTCTAGTGACTCAGAAACGAATTCAGAAGACGGCGAGGCTGATGAAAAAGCCGAGCATGCCATTATCCCGTTAGGTGATGAAAATAACTTTGATGACGGCGATGAGGATGGAAAAGGACTATTAGAAAGTGAAAATCATGAAGAATTAAAAATTGATCACCGCCCTGAAAATGGCAACAATAAGCCCTTAGATCGCCATGAAATAGACTTTGACTCATTCGAAAACACATTTTGGCCGAAGGCCATGAAAAGACATCATAATTTCTCTCAGCCTCCTAGCATGGTATGGTCTGAGATAATGTCTCGAATTAAAGGTATCATCATATGATCAATTGACCAGAGCTGATTTTCTTAATAGGTTCATGCAGCAGCTATGAGTACCCTGGAAGTTGTCTGCCTCTGAAAACATATCTAATCCAAGAGGAAGACAATCAAAAACCTCTCCCAAAAGAGATAAAGAAGGAGATTTGGGACATTTTCTCTGATTACGAGCGCTGGAAGAAATCAACAGGAGCTTTCGATTTCATGGACTTGGTCAATTTCATCTTGACTTCAATCAAATACGTAAATTTTTCAAGATAAGTAGTATGAAAAGCTAATTACTTTTTCGCGAACATAGAAAGGCTATGCAGGCCAAAGGATTCATTACTTGATGCTTGACGACGCGCAAGAGTTGCCAGAAGCTACTTTGTTGCTCTTGTCTAAAGTTGTAGAGCAAGGGTTCTTCGTTACTTATGACCAGGCACAAAAATACACAAAGGATACACAATTAAACGTGGATACGTTGGAATCCTTCTTCACCAACCAACAAATTTTCGATGTCCCCAAGAGCTTACCCACGCCTCCAACTCTCCGTAGACTCAACGTAAAGCGTTTTTGATGGCATTGCTGATAAGTTTATAGTATAACTTCAGGTCTCAGCGTCGAATACTGACTGCTGCTAATAGCATAGCGGATTTAATTGAAAAATTCTTCCCTGGGTCTATTGGTGGGTTTAGGAAAGAAGTCGGCGAGCTCGATGGACCCGAACCTCTGTTGATAAGTAGCCTTAACTCCGAAGAGATTTTCAACCTTCTACTGGGATTACAGCAGTCTCCAGCTGACAAACGACCGACTAAATTTGGTAGCAAGCAGGTTGTCCTCGTGAGAGATCAAAAAGAGAAGGAAGGAATCATGTTTCCGCTGAATAACTGCCTCTGCTTAACAATATATGAAGCCCAGGTAAGACTATTTGACTGCTTTTTGAGCTTCACATTGACGATGTGAATAGGGTTTAGAATTCGATGACGTTATCCTCTACAACTTTTTCTTTAATTCTCCTGTGCCAGGCTATTTCTGGAAGCTGTTAGACTTCATAGAAATCAAAGAAATGATTTATAGTGAATCAGAGTTCCAGAAAAAACTCGGTAGTCTCATGAAATTTAGTTTATTATATCTAACCGACCTTTAATAATTCATAGAGGAAGATGCTGATGGTCCAATCGGACTTGAAAACGCAATATATGACCCTGAAAGTAAAACTTATAAGGTAAATCAGGTAGCCCTCAAGCCAGAGTTTACTCAGGAAGAGGCAATATCATCTTGGAAACTCCGATCGGAGCTGAAGCTGCTCTACATGGCAATTACTCGAGCGAGGAAGAACCTACTTATATATGACAGAAAAACTGCGCAGACTCCTCGGTTCAAGATTGCAAAATATTGGAAGAATCTCGGCGTGGCTTCTGAAATCAAGGACTCCTATCTAAGTGGAGAGGAGGACGCAAAATTAACATTACAGGAAATCGGAGAAGTTAAGCGATTTAAGGCTCTTCTCTCAGCCAATTTTGATGATCAGTACCGCAAAATGGGCATAAAACTGCTTAATCGCAAAAGTTACAAGCGGGCGCTATGGTTCTTCGAGAAAGCTCACGAAGATAAACTAGCAAAACGAGCAAAAGCATATCTTCTCGCCGAAGAAGCAACCAAAGGGATACAGACGAATAACATTACAAAGGAGAAATTTAGACAAGCAGCAGATATCTTCAAAGAACTAGGATTGTATCGACAGGCCGGCCAATGCCTTTTTTCTGCAGACGACTTACTCCAGGCTGCGGAAGTCTTCCGCGAGGGCGGTTACTATCAGCAAGCCGCTGAGACCTTCTACGAAGCGAAAAGCTACGAACTTGCCTGCGAGTATTTCGAGAAAGTTGGAGACTACGTCAGAGCTATTGATTGCGCTGTAATTGAAGGAAAATATGAAAAAACTCTCGAAATGGTCGATAAGTATATAAAGGGGCCAGAAAGAGAGGTCTATGCAAAGCAGTACGTGCCTTTGGCGTTAGAGACGTTGATTTCGAATGTTGATATTAAAATGTACGGCGAGAAAAAACCCGTTGAAGTCGAGCAGGAGAAAGAGAAAAACGCCGTCATCGAAGAGGAGGAAGACGATGAAGAAGAAGAGGAAAAAGAAGGGCGAATCGAGGCTAACCCGAAACCTTCGGAGTCGAAACTTTCCAACTCCACGCAGATAATTACCCTCGATTCGATCAGTCAGCATACAAAGAAAGAGATTTCGGAGATCTCATTCGATAATCTTGAAATTCCGCAGTTATCGAAGGATCTTGATGAGCTATCTTTTTCTGAGCTAGCGAACTCAGACTCGTACAGTTACGCAAAAGACAAAGGGCAAGAGCAACTAGAAGGGTTTGATCACCTCTCTAATTTCGATCCTGATGACGAATGGCTGCAGATGGAGAAAGGAACGATTACCGAGTCTATTTCTGAAATCCGGCGGCAGAAATCTGCGATAGGTGGCGCGGATTATTCGGCGGTGTATTTCATGAACAACCCATGCCAATTGGTTAATACGAAGCAGAATATCTTTGTTCAGGACAGCGTGATGAGCAAAATAATCAAAATTAT
>ENA-UOTX01000483-UOTX01000483.1-compost-metagenome-genome-assembly--contig:-NODE-483-length-41677-cov-16.811154_pt1 | contig 41677 bp, 29 predicted proteins | sample MGYA00238143_ERZ746982 | MGnify/ENA primary metagenome ERZ746982 (study PRJEB28758, sample SAMN06268862) | compost metagenome | isolation source: single cell | place: USA: California, Emeryville, Joint... | reverse complement strand
TGTAAAAGGCAGATTCAAAAGGCAGCACTCTAATTGTGTGAAGCTCATTATGAGTCTTTGAAATTGCTTCGTATGTCCTATAGTAGGCTGTTTCATCAACGTATTTAATCTGAGAGTACATGAGGGAAATTTTAGGCATGAGGGAGTCTGGAGAGGTTGAGTCTTTGCTCTCTTCACATTCATTTCTCGTCTTGTCTCCGATTGCAGCATTATCACTGGAATTGACGGAATCTTGTGTAATGACTGGATTACTGCTTGTTTGCGTTCTTCCTAATTGCATTCCTGTGGAGTTTGATTTAGGTTGGATAGATCCTTGTTGGTTCGATTAGGATGCATATAAGATGATGGAATTTACCATATTTTCATTCATAGGTTTCAAAGATTTCTAAAGAGAATAAATTTATTAATTCTCTCATGATTAATGAATTGAGCGTATATAGGCAAAAATTAGTAGCGACTTTGTCAGATTACTGGCATATCGCGCCTCACCCAATAAAACTCAAATAAAGTCTCTGGATAAAGAAATCGAAAGGTTTGAACTTGATGTCTCGTTAATCAAATAAAGGTCTCTTCAAAATGAAAAAAATGACGATGAATTTTCTTCAATATAGGTCTTTTTAGGGCAATACTTTGGAAATTTGGCTTTTCATCGATTGGATGTAATATAAACATCAATATTAAGAACTGGATGCCGAAGATAACATCGATGAAGCCGTTCATCGAAAGTATGTCATTTTAAAATATTTGAAAAGTTTCGATAGGCAATTAAGTCTGAGAAAGATGGCACAAAGACTTAGAAGTTCTTGAGTTCTTGGAGTAAGAGAGTACAGAGTTGCAATCAATTTAATCGAATGCTGATTCAATATTAAGAACTGTGCGGAGCTCATCATGACTCATGATTGCACAAATTCTTGAAAATAGAGACAACATTCCAATCCTATTATGTACCGAACATATTTCTTGCTTTTTAAGGCAAGGATAACTGTAATGATTGCATTTGAAACACAAATCATTTTTTTACGACTGAAATATATTGTTTGATCTTTGAATTTTGGATGCTCGAACCAATAGCATCAGATTTTTCCTTTGAGGAAGGGTTTGTTGCATATAGGATACCTCAGTAATTTTTGGAAAATATGATGAATAAAAGGATTGTATGGAGTCATCACATCATAAATGGTTATTAGCCATTATTCCTGATTTATCGAAATATATGAGGATGTATATGAGGCGGGAATAAATTCCAAAAATAGAAAATTAGGTTCAATTTATTGTTAAGAAAAGCATACTACTCTTGATGTACGAGGCAGATAATCCTCATATTTAGAACTATCTTCATAAAATGTATAATTTTCTTGTAGAAAGTATTAGTACTACTAATCAAGAGTTATCTTTAACTTCATTATATTGAATGGAATTATAAATCGAAAAATCCAAAAATTACGAAGACACTATATTAAACAACGAGAAAGTCGTAATAAAAGTTGCTCAAGCGAATCTCCTAGGCGTAGTAGTCGTACGTCCGAATAATTGATAATATAACATCTCTTCCCAAACAAACACAGATTCAAACACTTTTACCTAACGATTCATAAGTACTGATCTCTCTAAGCTGCCTGCTTTCAACATTCAAGAAAATTTTGACATAATGTACTCACACCATCTGAAATCATACAAAATTAGAGACCGTCTAAGTGAAATTATGCAAATTGCTCTAATCGGCCGAACTACGATTGAATTCATCGAGTTCATCCGCAGAACGCCTCTGCTTTTCGTTAAGTTTTTCCACCCAGAATTTCAAAATTCCTAGTTAAAATTAAACTTTTAAGAGCCAATGGGTTCAGGCACACGAATTCAAACTCGTCAGAAAAGCAATTGAACTTTAAAAATTCTCGCTCAAGACATTACCTTCTCATTGAAACACACATTCCTGAGCCACTTATATTGAACCCATGCTCATCGTCCAAATTAATTCCCAACTAATTTCTTTTGAAATTTCTCTCTGAATTATAACTCAAAAACCCTACAAAATCACCCGCCAAGTCTCTTCTTATCAAAACGCCTTTCGTCTCGAAATTTTCAAAGCTAAATAGGCTTAGATAGCTCGCTTTCTCTCGAAAACACTAGAAAACATAGTCTCAATCCGTTTTTTGTTAGACCAGTTCAAATTAGAAAGTTACATCAACTCAGCTCTGAGTTTTGAATTTGATCATTCAATAATCTCACATAACAAATAAAACGCTCATCGATTGAGAGCACATTTTAATTTTTGATCGATTCAGTAAAACAAGAGTCGGAATTCGTAATTCACACGGCAATGGAATTATCCGCAGGTGACACAAACCCCAAATCATCTGTCCCGGTGATCGGGCAAGTCCCGATGTGCAAAGTTCACCCCACCAAACCCATCGAATCAGTCTGTACGGCAAAGGAATGTCGACAGAGGATATTATGCGTTGAGTGTCTATCAGAACACGAAAGAATCTCATTCAACCACAAGACATTGGTCCGGAAGCTCAACGACTGGTACAAGGAGTTCACGAATCTCAAGGGGCTCTTCGACCCCGCTGAAAACTACTCCGTGCTCTTTCTCCTCGATCAAATTACCCTTTTATTGAATAAGCAAAGAGAGCAGATCCATGAATCCCAGAATAAAATGGCTGAAACTTTCCAAAGAGCCTTGAAAGATTTCGTTGATATCTTCAAGAGCCTTACAGACGAAATGAACCAACTCCTATGGAAAAAGCAACGGGCTGAGGATGAGGCCTTTGAAAAAATCAAAAAGAAACTCGAGCAGATGTCCTATAAGAGCTGCAGGAAGCAAATCTTTGACCTAATGGCCTCCGAGCTGAATGTGAACTTCCAGAAGGAGAATTTAAAGGAGTTTTTCTCCAAGGTTTACAATGGCGAATACTCTAATCAAGTCTTCGATCGCTACGGAGGGATGAAGTCTCTGCAATCGGACCTCAGGAGCCTGAGGGATAACATCGAAGAAGGGTTCAGGAGGTTCGAGGCGAGCAAATTTGAGGAAGCTTGGCAAAAAAACCTAGGGGAACTGAAAAAGCAAATGGAAGATAATTTTTACAATGGGATTTTTCAAAAGGTCGAACTTGACTTATTCAACCCGAAAAACCCGAAATTGAAGGTGGTTGACACCGATGACTCGTTAGGCGTGCCGGAAAAGCCTTCGAAGTTGGTCTGCGCGAAAAGCATCACGACATCAGCGGTCTCTCTCTGCACAGGACTCGCCGATAGCCTCATTCTCACGGCTTCTCCAAACAGAATGTTCAGATTGTGGGACGGCTCGCAGAATTACCGAGAGCTGGACGAGATCGATCTCTCAAACGAGGATGAAGATATAAAGATAAAGAGTCTCTGCACGATAAACTTCCGTCAGAAGGATGCGCAGGAAGCTCGGTGCTTTATTCTATTGGGCGGTGATGATGATTATTCTAATATCGAAATATGGGACTACAGTACCAATAAGTTTTTGGTTTTGGTTGAGAAAGCTCATGAGACAGGCATCTCTTGTATCCGCGAGATGAAGAGCGAATACTCGCTGGACGATGACTCGTGTGTGTTTTATATCGCTACCGCGGCCTGTGATAATGTGATCAAGGTCTGGACGCTGAAAATCGCGAAAAAGCACCAAGGAGAATTCGATATCTCTATGAAGCTTTATAAAGAGAGCGAGGTGCATTCAGAGTTCATTTCTTGCTTGATATCGCTTCCCAACTGCGGAGTGTTAGACGGTTCGGTACTCATTTCGGGAAGTCATGACCGCTCAGTGAATTTCTGGAAATGGGAGGAGGATAATACGAGCCTTCGAAGCCCTGTGAAAGCGAAAGGAGCAAGCAATGGAGAGGAATCTAAAGCGGACAGCATTGAAATGAATAAATATCATTGCAAAATAAAATTTGCACATTCTGATTTCGTGAAGGCCATAGTTTTACTCTGTAACCGGGCTGATTCCTCCGATTTAGAGTTCTTTGCGACGGGCGGGGGGGATAATATGTTGAAAGTTTGGAGTTTGAAAGAAAAGAAGCTGCTTAAAGCGTTCACGAACAATAAACGACCGATTAGCAAAATGATATATCTAGGCAATGGGAAAATAGCAACCAGTGCCAATGAGAAACATATTAAGGAGTATCATGTCTATATCTGGGATTGGAGGACGGCTCAGATGTTGGCTGTGCTCAAAGACCACAGGGCTATAATTCAGAACATTTTACAGTTGCAGGATGGATCTTTGTTGACTTCTGATAATAAAATAATCAAAATTTGGAAATCTGAGAGTGAGGAGCAGCCTCATAAGAGAGCGAGAAGTTTGGTAAATCTTTAAGGGGAAGAAGGGAATGGAGCAGGCCTGGATTGATGAATATGAGTGGAGTTTTCTATCATATTGTAGGATTATCAGTGTATTTAATTTTTTCCTTTTTAAATCAAGTATGATGAGTAAAATTCGCAAGTCAGTATCTTTTGCGTTTTTGCTGACTTTGTTTATTTATTACAATATGTGAGTTGTGTGATACGTGTATCGAATTTCCGCGTTCTACTTTGTGTGTGTGTAAAATTCTCTCTCTTTTTTCTCATTATGTGCGATGTAATGCTATCAAACAATTCTACGTTTTTGGTTGGCCGTTGTAGACGATATAGATTGTAGAGCAGATGTAAATATATGCAAGTTTTTGCCCGTAGATATCTAGAATGCATACATGCTCCTTTTACAGAAAAAACTTGTGAATTTAAAGGAATTTTTTTCTCATCTAGCAATATTGCCTTTTTTACTTATTATAATGAAATAGTTTCAGGATAAGTGGAATATGAAACAGCTTTCAAGTAATAATTCTATATAGTTATCGAAAATTTACTATTTCGTGAATTCATGTGAGTTAGTTTAGGTATAGTATTCTGTCGGAAATGTCTGCAAGAGAGTGCTATATTATTCAATATACTATTAACTTCTTTGTTCCTCTACTAACTTTAGTTGAAATCTATTCATGTATGAAGTAAATGATCGCGACACACTACCTGACTGCATCTAAACTACCAGTAGTTATCTAGTAATTAGTAGCATTGAGTAGTTGAAAGCATGTGCCTCTTGATATATACTAATATATTAATTAAATAGGATGACAAGAAAACCGCTTTGTAAAGAAGCTTGTGTTGTTCTTCGTTTGATAATACTGCATCACGAGTAATAGCAGTAATATCTACATCTCCTACTAAGTATAGTATTTCTCAATTCAATCAGATACACACGAATTATTCTCATGTGGCCATAAACCAGTTGCTCTCATTTAAATTTAACAACGATTTCATCAATCTAGTTTATCATGCTTTGTAAATCCAAGATCGAAATAGATTCTACTACTTGTACTTTAATCATCTCACCTTTACAAAGCTACAGAAGCTACATTTGACGCAACTTTTATTGTCAAATTCGGAACCAAAAGATTGATCATTTACTCTCGGAAACTAAGTTCCTTACAAAGCATACCATGATATCCCAATATCAGTTTTAAATCTCAGGAATTAAAGAACGCAGTTCCGACATTTCCACTCAAAAACTCGCTAATTCAAAGTCATTAATACACCCTTTCTAAATCTTCTTCGTTGCAGACTACAGCAAAGAAGGAATCAATTGATGCACTCAAAAAACTCAAACCAACAAAAACTCGTCTATCACTGAGATTCAAGCAAAGTTTCTCATTTTTCAGTTTCTTTTTCACAGTAACACAATTTAAACTATTAAATTATGTTACCTTGCTCACAAACATACCCAAATTACATCTCTTTATTGATGAAAGCTTATATTTAAATTTTTCAAATTTTTGAAAATTATAAATCTCATCTGAAATCAATTATTTACATTGTAAGTAATTTTAACACATTACTTTCAAAACAAACCTTAGCCCCTGAATCCAAAACTGGACATCAACTTATTTATATGTACAACATATCACAACGTCATTATGTTTTCGATGTGCAAAAATTTTTATCGTTTTTTCGGCACATTCGTTGCCATTAAGCCTCCAGCGGGTTTTGTTGTTTCTAAAAAATCGTCATTAGCATCGATTAAGCGAATGGTATATTATACTTTTCCCGGCAAAACTTTGCGTTGGCATGACATAGAGGTTTTCTTTATTACTCGCATAGGATTTCCCAGCCGTGACGCGAATCACTTTTCCTTCATCCTCTATTGGAAAAGTAATATTTCAGTTAAAAGATATCGATAACGTGTTCATTTTTACCTGTTTCCTGCACTTCCTGATACATAGAAGTGTTTTCTGGCTCCATCCGGCCTTTCCGCGGAGGGGTCGGAGACCTCTGTATGACATCCCGGACCCTGATTGGTTGTTGCTGGTTTAATTCAGCCTTTAGGACTGAAAAAGCTCCAACAGTTGGTGGTTCCTTCCAGCGAGTTTCCTTTGAATCAAACTAAAAAACTGAGTGAGATTTTAGAAAAAATTGCTTTGATACGCTCGTGTTTTGTGGTTGTGCGAGATACCCCGGACTTCCCTGGTGACTGAACGATAACTTCCTCTTCTCATTTGCCGAGCTTATAATCAGTGAATTTGACAGATTTTCTTTATTAAACTCAATCTCATCAAAAATCTTTTGGCTTAATTTGCTTGTTTCTTTTAATGCGGTTTTTTCGCCTGAGCCTTGATTCGATAACTGCTTCGGCTGGACATCCCCTTGGAGCAAGGTCATTGCTTCGAAATTCATCGCGCTAACCCCTCTCATAAACGCTCTCTTCAGATTATCTTGCATTTCGATCTTGGCTCTAGTTGCGGTCTCTAACTGCTCGGTTGTTTCCTTTAATTTAATAGTCAAATGCTCGATTTCTTTGTTAAATTTCGAAGCCATATTTGAAATATCTTTATTATGCTGGTCATCGAGTGAGGCCTTTATTATCTTTTCGAGATTGCTAACGTGATGGCTCTTCCAGGCTCCAAAGAGCTTTCTTACTTGCATTTTTTCGTTCCATTTTTCGGCGACACTGCTCATCTAATTATTCATAAGAGAGGTGTGTTATCAAACATTTTTCTTTCATTCTTTTACCTTCTTTTTCATTTGCTTGTAATCACGATACAATTTAAACTGAGAGAAGCACTTCGCTAGCATCGCAGCGTTTTGCAGCTTCCTCTTGGATTCCCCATACCGCTCCGAGAGCACATCAATAATCGCCTCTGATCTCTCTTGCTGCTTGATCTTCTTTGCGAGACCTATCTTGATAGTATCCAACTATATTCATAATATAGATGATAAGCAAGAGTTCTCAGGGACGTGGCAATTTACCTCGTTGTTGCGGCTTTCGAGAATACGAGTATATTTTTGCGTTTCTGATTCGATGGCATCTTGTTGATCTTTCAACACCGCTCGTTTCATTGTAATAAATTCATTGATGGTGTCGTTCTTGAACTTGTTGACGAGGTCTTCAATTTTGATTTTGAAATTTTCGATATCTTCGTCCAATACATGCAGGTTATGCGCCATGAGTTTCTGTCGAGGGTTTATTTGTTCAAATGATGTGATTAACTGCTGCTTCACGCCAGACTCACCTCTTTTAGAGGCTGAGTCGCTTCGTTTAGAGGCGGAATCAGGACGTTTTACGTCCGAATCTTGTCGCTGAAAAAGAGTAAGAGGAGTGTTGGAGTTGGTAGGAAACCTTTTTGTCTTGCTTTTCGAGATAATTGACAGACTCGAGGTCATCGTAGTCTAATTTCAAGGGTTGGTCTTGGAGAAGCTTTCGGTTCATGGAATCAAATTTAATTTCAAACTTAATAACTGATAAAAATTTGATCTCAAAAAAGATATCTGCACTATGATTTTTAAAAAAAAAGTGAATGAGCGAGCATTCTCCTATTTTATTTGTCACTGAAACAGCCTGAGATAATGTTCTCTAGGCTGAGAGTCGTAATAAGTCATTTTCTGATTTCCATCGATGACCATGATTTCTCCAACAACAAAGGAAATGAATCGGAGTTCGACATAATTGATGGGAAATGAAAAAATACATTAATTTATCTAAATTGAGGCATTCATACGACAGCTATGATTGATGGTGTTCTATCCTCCAGTCATATGTATCTCTAGCAATTAAAAATCATAATTTAGAAAAAGGTAAGGTCCATTTCTAATTAGATCATGCCCGTTTTCCATCATAGTTGACTTCTTAAAACTTGAGATTTCATTGAAAAAATTAACATTCCTGAGGGAGAAGCCACCACTCATCCTTCATCTAAATTAATTAATTTCTCGCCTAATTGCGTTTAATTATGTGCCGCGTACGCATTTTTGCAAATGTTTTCAAGGAAATATCTATTGTACGTGCTAAGAGAAAAAGATTCAAATTAATACGCAATATAATCACTCTAAAAAAAATTAATCATGGATTCGCTGCCTACATTATCTACAAAGGTAGCCAACGCTACCACACAGCCCTCAATGCACACCAGAGTACTTCCCAGCCCCTTCTATTAGCCATTACCTCGCTACTAGGAAAAAATAGGCACGCTTTGCAAAAGAATGCTTTGTTATATCCTCGACCGCAAAGAGCTGCCGATAAAAATCCAAGATGTTAAACTCCCCATCGCAACACCTTGAACTTACCACATCAATAGATCGTGACGGACATCGGAGGAGATATGAAGAAAGTTATCGACTTGGTATTTATTTTGGAAGGAATAGGCTTGATCACTCGGTATTCCCTCAATAACTCCCAGAGACCTTAAATCGCCTTTCATCAGGATAAGCAAGAACAAGTTTGTATATACAGGGTTCAAAGGCATGATCCACAATCTAAATGGTACTCTATTGCACCCTATCTTTTCCTGAGAACTTATTCACACCATCAATGCTAGACTATATACGCAATAAAGCCAGCAAAAAGACTTGGTTGGAACATAGCATCAGCTCGGTAGCACAGTTCATCTTGAGCAGCGTGTTTTATGAATTTTAGTTGTTCACTGAGGAAATTAGAATTGGAGGGAAGCCAATAAATGTAAAATCGAGCATTTTTCTTGGCAGATTCGTTTCTCGGACAGTCTGTAGAGTATTACTGAGTCCAAGTATGACTTATCTCGCAGAATCCTTCAGTCTAAACCATGATTTCCTTTATATAGACAAAACGATTCAGAGAAATAACGTCGACGCAATTTTCGATGAATACGCTGGTTATTTCAAAGATGCGGGCTCAAAATCGACTCTAAACGACATGATTACCTTGTTATTCTCTCTCAATTTGATCGAAAAGTAAAAGGAGAGTCTAGCCAATCAATCCATTGACTAATCGCGTTAGAAACGAAAATAACGACAGTATCACATGGATCGGCCCTGATTGCATCAATGCTGCGGGAATTACACACGATTCAATCCAAGACATTGAAAACGTCCAAGAAATTCTCAGAACTCGACCTGCAGGCGTTCTGAATAAAGAAGTCGCCTACCTCTCGAATCTTCTCAAAGAGGAAATCACAGCCAATAAAGTCAGTTTAAGCAGTTTTCAAAATAAAACTGAGAAAACTGGAGAAAATGCCGCAAAGGTTTCTAATCCAGCGGAGGCCGTCGCGAAATATCATATTGCTAATTTCGAGGTACCATCGCTTTGATCTTCATAATATTAATATCCGTGTAGCCGGGCGGTTTTGCATTTATCAGAGGAAAAAACATCAGCTATTTGATGCAGAAACCATATGCTTTTATTGGTCGAGCCCCACCACCTCGCGAGAAAAAAGACGTAGGGAATCATAATCATTTATAAAGCTATAATCTCCTCTTTGCAGGTGAATTATGATTGGGAAGTCGATATTGATCTCTCCGACAGCTCTTCTGTTTCAAGGCAGCACGCCGTTATCCTCTACAATTTCCAGGATCAACAGTATAAGCCGCTTTTTGAGTATGGTTTTTACATGTTTTTGTTGCAGTTTTGAGATAAAATGCTTGAGTCGTAAAAGTCCTATCAAGGTTGGGGACAACTTATATAGATGGAAGGATAAGCCATGTCCTTTGAAGGGAAAAACGGTCATTACTATTGGTAAATCGCGGGTATCGAGCTTTATTGAGCTAATAAATGTGAAAAAGGGAGCGAAGTGTTAGTGTTTTATTTACCTTCCCAGCCAAACGCTGATAAAGTGGCTGAGTCAGAAAAGAAAGAAAACGAGGACGGAGAGCCTAAAAAAGAGGAAGGAAGCGATGAAGAGGGCGAAGACCAGATCAAAATGGAAAAACAAGAAGATGATGGTGAGGAGGGGGAGGAGAGGGAGGAGAGAATGGACATTGAGAAGCAAGGAGACGATGAAGACGACGATGATGGTGTCAAAGAAGAAGACGATGGAGTTAAAGACGAAGATGATGGTGTCAAAGAAGAAGACGATGGAGTTAAAGACGAAGATGATGGTGTCAAGAACGAAGAAAGTGAGAGTTCTGACTCTGATTAGTTTTCGGGTGATTTTAGGCGATTAAGCCCTTTTTCTGTAAACTTTACCGAATCGACTTGCATTAGATAAAGCATAAAAAGTGTATTGAATAAACCGTGTCGGAATTAATAAAATCAAAGTAACCACGCTGCTTATTTTCATCTTATTCAGTGAAGAATCGATTGATTTTAAGAGGAGAAGTGGGTGATGTTTGAACCAGGCAGACGTAAAAGGATATAGGACTCCGCAGTAGCAAATGACTTTCAGTTTCTTTCATGAGAGTAGTCTTTTTTCGCTATCCAATTGTTGCTAGGAACAAGATCTACAATAGGTATTTGAAAATAATGCAAAAAACTAGCCCCATTTCTTCTTTTCCATGCAAAAATCTTTCAAGATTTCTTTAATTATTTGGTTGTATTCCTCCCCTTCTTCATAATAATCCAGTGTTGATAGCAATATTCAACCTAACGAATAATACACGCATTTTAATATTGTAATCTATTAATGAGAGAGAGAGGGAGAAATTAAACAACATAAAACGAATCCATTCAAAGATTCGGAAGAAGACATTATCATATTTCTAACTCAATAATAAATACATCCTGCCTTTACGAGAAAATTTATAGCCAATAGTTCTGCTTGTATTTGTTTTATTGCTCGTTCCTTCTCACCGTTTTAAATATTATTAGCAAAATTTGTTAAGTTATCTGGAACTTATATTTTGAAGCCGCTGCCATTTAATTCTATGATAACTCCGGATGCTAATCCTAGTCCCAAGCAAGTAACTTCGCTCGACTTCTCAAAGATTCGGTCCAAGAACCAGTCGCCAGCTCTGACGGAGAGAGCGACATCAAGCCGAACTTTCAGGAACAAGAGCGTGAGCAACATTCAAAAAATCTCTGCAGCAAAGCCGTTGAACTTGGAATTCGACAATATCAAACCATTCATTCAAATCACAAGCACCGAACGGGGGAAATTCATCTCGCATAACACGAACCCAGCAAAACGGATACATAACATCCCTCAACTCTCAAACCTCGCTCAATTTTCCCTATTCAATCAGGATATGTCCAATAGGTACAATCCGCTCGCTCAGAATAGGAAAACGCAGGAATTGCAGCTCTCTGGTAAGCACTTTTCTCCTTGTATTTCGAATTAATTGAGCCTTTAGAAAGAAATACAAACAATTTGTCAAGCAGGAAACTAACTCTCGAGCAAATCAGCCAAAATTATCATCAAAGACCGGAGTTTGAGAGTAGAGGAGCGTTAAAGCCACCCCAAAGTAAGACGACTTGGAAGCAGCAGTTTGAGTTTCTAAACTCGAAGACGAGTCGAGGAGATGATGAGCCTCAGAAGCAATCAATGAGAGAGTCAGGATCACAAATGAAGGACCCGCTTAAGAGTGCACGAGAGACTGGAGGAAGCTCTCGATTTAATATGCCAAGCCCGAGGCAGCTATCACTGAGTCCTTACGGCTTGGAGATGCCGTTAACGCAGAGAGGGAAGGCGGTTGGTTCTCCTGTAATGGGGTCGAATAAAGTGGTTCAAGTGAGGAAGAAATTTTTTATTATTTCTCATTTACAGAGGGATAAAATGCTTGAGCGAGAGCTTTCTGATTGCTTCAAGCCGATCGTGGATAATAAAAATCAGAAAGTACTGTTAAACATCGACCTGTTGTATAAGAATAACAAGATTTTTAAGATTCAATAGCCATTTTTTTTATTAATACACTTTCTTTTCATATTTGAAGGTAGTAAGCTGCTTTTTATTCTTTATAAATGTCTTTTCTTCTGCTGTTATTGCAAATAATCGCTTTGATACTTCCTCACTCATCCTATGAAAATGTATTTAAGGGCTAGTACGATATCATCAATGACTCTGGTGGTGTGATAAAACTGTCTTTATTTCAGGTACAGGTAAATTGAATATCTTTCTTTGCCTTGACGAATTTTGCTGCTTATTATTTGCAGTAAATTTAAATCAAAGGAAAATTTAACTCGGCTTCAATAAAACAAACGCCAAAGGACAAGGATGATTGGCAGAGCAGGCGTGATTGGAGTAATTGCGAACAAAAAGTACAGATTCGACGATGAAAACCCAGTTTATATGGGAAAGCAAGGAAAACTACGTAATAATTGACTTATGAATGTTTCAAGCAGAATTCAATGCATTATGATAGTGAAATTTTATAACAAAGTCAAGACCAAGAATAAGAAAGTCTTTTCATACTACCGCATCCCTTACATCATCTGGGGGACAGGGTTGCTCTTCATCGGAACAGGGTGCTGGTTAATGTACGTCGCGAACAGCCGCGCAGGTGCTCCAGCTACTGTTTCAGGCTTCCAGGGCAGGTAAGAGCACATTTGCTGACTTTTATAATGTGGCCCGATAGGGTTTGGTGGCAGTATTTCGTTTCCGCATTGATAATTTTTCTTGGTGTTTTATTCGCATTGGCAGCGAAGCTCGAACATACGAGGTTCGATGGCCATGTAAATGCATAATTATTGTGGGATGAGGGTCATAATGTTATCCTTTGCAAGAATGACTTACTAACGGTGAGGAGACAGAATATTTTTTGCCGAAAAACGCTAGTGGTTCGCCATCTGAAGGACATTACGAGTGTGACTATTGTGAAGCGTGGAATCAAAAGTAATTTATTTGGAGGCGTACAAGCATTTCTAAGTGATAATCGCATGTTAGATTTATCAAATAATACGATCCATTACAAAATCCTCATTGATTTTTCGGGAGAGAAAACATTGGAGATCCTCGAGACAAAAAGTAAAATGAGAGCCCAACAAAGAGTAATTTGTTGAATGGTCAAAATGGAACTGATCTTCTTGCTTTATTTTAGTATATTCAGATTGCTAACCTGTTAGGGCTTGAAATCCACCTTGATACTATTCCTGTTAATGATGAATCAATCGATGAGAGTAGAATATAATAACGAAAATTAAAGACTTGGAAATACATTCATTTGGATAGTATTATGGAATACTTTTGTGATTTATACATATGTTATAATTGGCCCTTTCGATTTATATTTCAATAACTAACTTTTTGTATAGTATACTGTAAGAATGTGGAGTTTCTGAAGAATACAAATCAATTGTCGAGCGATTGTTATCAATAAAAAATACCCGACATTAGTAATAAAATATTTGCATGATTTTTTTTCTTAATTGGACCTTTGGATGCTTTCTGTAGAAAATTTGCTACTCAAATTAATTTATTATATCGTTAATGAGACCAAAAACAGCATTGTAGACAAAAAGCGAAAGGTCTGCTTTTGTTCTCTGCCCACAAGTGAATTAACAGATAGTTTGTAGGTAAACGAATGCTTTCTTACTCTAGAGAAAAGAAAAACCCTATTGCTGTTGAGGAGATACATCTTTTTTTTATTTTTAGACTCGATTGTAAATTGAATAAACTCGATTGAGAACCAATTTTCATAGGTGTTGCTGAACTCGACACCATAAGGTCCTTCTCCAAATCCTTCTCACAACCGTACATTTTTCATAGAGAAATATGCTTCTGTGGCACATTTGCAACCTTTGTAAATTAAAATTACGTCATCTTTATGGTTTTCATCACTTAATCTCGCATCGCCGACCGAGACAAGTCGAAAATTTTTTTGGGTGTCAAGGTCTCATTCCTCTTGCTGAATGACTCATCAAATGAGTGAGGGCGCCCTCCTGAACTAAATTAAAAAAAAATAAAAGACAAATAAATCATAATTTACTATAAATCGTATCTTCCTTCATCTTCAACTGAAAATGACCGCTCAGCAACTTATTCAGCCACTTCTCTCCGATAATTCTCTTTCTCTGCACGTTAAGGTGAAAATATGGCTTCAAAAACCTCTCCTGCATGATTTCTAAGCGTATTACATATCAGATTAATAAAAGCATGTTTCTTTACTTTTAGTATTGTTAGTAGTATCTTTATTTAATTAAAAAGATATATCCGCATTATCACAATGGTAGAAAGTATCAAACCAGTCACTACATCAAGTACATCCTCCATTAAATACGAAATCCCTCAGCACCAATACGAGCTCACCGCGACTCTCAAGCAGAACATTAGCAATCTGCTCAATGGCTTTGACGGTGATGATGACCATAAAAAGGAGCAGCTCTGGAAAACCCTCCTAGAGCCGCTCGCAAAGGAATTCTCAGAGACTATTCTCACGGTGTTAGAAGACAAGCGCCAGCAGACAATCAAGCACTACGAAAGCAAGGCTTTCTTAGCAAAAAGCGGCTTATTCGACCACTTAATCCAAATTAATAAGAATATCGAATGCGTGCACGACTCCCTCAGCTTGCTGCGGTACTACAAGCATGATAAACCAGCTTCCTACGCTCCAGGCATGTATGAAGATTTCCAAAAAATCCAAAACTCATTGATTCAGCTCAATAATTTCATCCATACTATCTTCCATGGAAAGCCTCAAATCATCCATATCAACCCAATAAGACTCCTAGACTTCTTGGACGAGGCCGACGTGACCCATTCAAACTACGACGAAAACTTCTTGTTGCTTCCCAGCGAAATTAAGCCCACTCACGTCGATTTCAGTCTGGTAATGAACGAGAAGGCCTATCTCGAGGTCGCTATCCCGTCCGAATCCGAGGCGTCTCGTCTAAGAGAGCAGGTACTCGGCCTGGTAAACGACGCCTTTGATAAGCTGAAAACGCTTTTCACGGTTGAAGCCATTGGTAAGATCGTCAATTGGGACGAGATAAACGCGGTTCTCCGAGGCGAAGAGCCGGTTGCCGAGCAGCCCAAAGAGAAAGAAGGACAGGATTCACCACAGTTGAAAGAGTTAACAGGGTTGATCGATAAAGTCAGCAAGCAGTCACCAACGGACTCTCTTGCTCAGCAGGACGCGAGAACTTTCATGGTCCAGAAGTTCAAGGCTTATTTAGAGCGTTTGAACAGCCACTTCGCCACTCAAATTAAGGAAAACGACTTCAAGAAGGTTACCAGCCTTGACGAATACTTCCGCAAGCTCATCCTCGAATACAGCCACGACCACAAAAACTACACTGAGAGAATTCTTAAGATCATCACCGATGACATGGTGAACTACTTCTTTACGAAACGAATCACCGTGAGTCCTCTCCTCGAAAAAGTCGAAGGCATCGGTCATTACTTCGACATCGATGCGATCGAATTTAAGCTCATCGATAAGGACGTCATCACTGCGTCCGTCATCGAGGGCTATTTCATTAATTTCCTCAAGCACTGTCAGCAAGACAAATACGCGTACGTTAGTCGGGCTGTCCCAAAAAGATACCTCTGCCTCGTCACTCGTACGAAGGTCGATTTCTATCTCTTCGAGTATGAGTATTTGGCGGGCAGCGAAGGCGTCAACGTCTATATGTCGAACACGAGCCTGGAAGGCGTGCTGCATCAAGCCCTGCCGAAAGTCACGATGGCGATGCCGAGTGGGCTCAAGCACACTTTCCGCTTCTTTAACCTCGTGTTTTTAGAGCCGAGGTTCAATTTGGACTACAAACAAGTCTGGTTGAACTACTACGCGCCTTCTACCAAAGACAACACGATCTCTGACCTGTTCCATTTGCTCATCTACGCGACGATATACATCCTCTGTAACCATAAGTACGAGAGATCGGATAAACAGATCACGATCGATGCGAAATACTTCTTCTATTTCACGGATAAATACCTCGATTTCCAAGAATGCTATTCGCATCCTTCCCCGACTGTGTGGTCAGATAATTTCTTGTTTGGCATCGTTCCATTCCCTTTCAAGAAGCCAATTCCGAAAACTCCAAGGAAGAGTGTTACGACTTCCTTAGAAAATCCGATCCCTGTGCCGAGGAATGTGAATCAGGTGATGCATCAACCGCTTTTCGAGAAAAATGTCCACTTGATCGAGGCTAGGAACGGTCATTTGAAAGAAACCATCGCGAAGATCGCCGCGACGGACTGCCTGTACTTGGACGGACAGAAATTCTTAAACAGCTTTATCAGCGCGAGCACCGACCTCGCAGAAAAGATTCAGATCGTCTGGCCAGAATCTGCCTACTGGAAGGCTGCTCAAGCGCTCCTGGATGGGTCAGAACCATCGGAAAAGTTTAACAATCACAAAATCGACGAGAAATACGCATCAACCTTGCTACTGCCTCTTGCCGAGTTTGACCGAGGGCTTCTGTTAGCCTCGATCAACCACACACAAAAGAAAGTCGTGCTGATTCTCAAGGAATCCGCCATTCAGAGTCATTGGAACGACAACCAGCCAGCCACGTTTAGAAAATCCCTTGAAGATCTGTTTGAGAGATCCTTCGAAGGCTATACCACAGCGCAGGTCGCTGTTTCCTTTGCTACAGAGACTGTGGAGGCTATTTTCCATAAATTTTATTTCCCTAAAATCCACCTGATCCAACTGCTTGGAATCCACGACGGAAGCGAGTTGCTTCGTGAAGGAAAGGCGGTAATCACTGAGACCGATGTCTTGAGCGCCTACGAGAAGTTCATTCACTTAAATTTGTTTGTCGTTAACCCTGAGGTTTATCGCGCGTATAACATTTACTACCAGAACACCCTCGAATCGAATTCAATCGTGTTGGTCTCGATAGGAAACTGGAAATTGGTTGAGTTTATCACTGCGCTGAAAAACCTCGATCAGACGCTGAGCTCGGGCATCCCGAATGTTTATTTCGCGTTTGTGTATTACAATATCTGCGGCAACAGCGTGTATTATCTAACGTTTACAGAGACTTCTGACTACACGAAAAAGGAGGCCACGATCGAACTCGAATCCAAAGAGGAAAAAAAACCCGCTGTGCCGACCTATCAACTCACGATATTCTCATTAAACTCAAATAAACTGGACGACGACGTCGAATTGATCAAGGAAGTGATCAATTACTTCAGATACATTCATAAATACGAAGTTACCATCAAAAGCTCTTACAAGGTGAACTCTGAGGCAAATTTGATTCTGAGCACGAAATACGACATGACGCTGCTAACCCTAGCTTATTTGAAGGAGATCGGCAAGATGGACCTCGTCGAGGCGTTCAAGACGATAGGCTATTCGAGTCTTGCGCACTATAAGGAAATAAACTCTATGATTACTTTGATAAATCATGAAATAGATACTTCTAAGGCGAAGAAGGAAGAGAGCCAAGCTAATGAAGAAGAAAGCAAAGAGCCTAAAGAGCAATCGAGGATTTCCGTGGGAGACACTCAGGTGGTGAATGGGTACATTAGCGATGACAGCAAAGGGGAAGACATTCGAAACGCCTTGCATCAGAAGATGCTTGACCAGCTGAGGAGCGGAAGCTTGAAACACGCGTACTATTGGGCCATTGAGCATATCATTGAAGATTCCAATAAAAGCATTAACAGAACCTCAGTTTACAACCACGTCTGCGGAAGAAACACTTTACCCGAGCTCTTAGCCGAAGAAGACGAAGCGAAGCTCGAAGCTGCCTGTACGACCCTTGCTAATGGCATCTCTGAGGCGATGAAAGCAAAAGTTCCTGCGAATCTCATCGCAACGAACGATCACAACGTGAAAGTTTTTATGGTTCTTCCTCTCGAAAGCTACAGAGAATACGACAAATTGGCGCTTATTGTCTTCCGACCGCACCTCGACGTCGCTTTCAAATTATATTACATCTCACTGGAGGAAATGAGCGAGATGAAGCCTCCTGAGAAGCTCGTGAACGTCCTCCAGAAGCTGAGAAACGCCTTCAAACCGTCATTCAAAGTCGCTGAGAACTCTGAAATCTGCACTGTTCATGTCGGCTTGGGCAAAGATTTCCATGAGATCATCATGCAGACCTACTACCTCAGCGTGTTTTACTTGGTCCACTCTCTGTTGACGCTGAAAGCGGTCGAGGACGATGAAGCCAGCAAGAGTCTCACGTTAGAAGTCCCAAGATTCCTTCAGCTTCTTAATGAACAAACCCATTATGTATACCATGATAGCATCTCCAACTCCGAATTCCGAAAGAAATTCCATGAGATCCTCAAGGCTTTCTTCCATCCATCGGCTATAACTAAAAAATCTTGCTTATTAAGCTTCTCTGCCTTCCCGCTGAAGATTGAAGGGATCGGGGCTTTGAGAACTTTGGTTCATGACTTGAAAAAACTGTTTGTTGCGAATGAAACACTATCGTACTTCGTGCTAGGGTTCAATTTGGCATATAAGAAGTCGATGAAGCATTACATGACCGTATGGAAGAGAGAAGAGGGAGAGGAAGTGAGCATTACGGTCTTCACGAATCAAGATAATGAGGGAGAAGATATCGTGGATAAGCTGGTTGGAAGCTATCTGATAGAGAAGTTCGAAGAGTTTGATAAGAAGTTGAAGATTAAGGAACTGACTCTGTACAGAGGAGCGATACAGCACAATCTGATTTTCGCGCATGTGGACTTGGCTGTGTACCTGATGGCGTATTTGGTCTGCAATAAGGAGCTGCCGCCAAATGAGGCGTTCAATTTGCTTTCGAGCTCGGCGCTGCTCTTCGCGACGGAGTTCCATGAGTTTGAAGAAAAGACCCGCTCGCTTTAATGGTATGGTATGAATAAAAAAACGTCTCATTTCATAAAATACATATAGAGATATGATGGTATATATAGATATATTCATATTGATATGTTTGGGATCCTCATAAAGAAAATTTGGGTTGAATAGCCAGAAAAAAAAAGAATTTCATTGAAAATATAATTATGAAACATCGTGGGCACGTTAAAGGACCATTGTAGAGGTAGAAATAAGAATGCGTAGTAGATCATGGTCAAGAGTCTAAGGTCTCTTTTTGTGTTATGTATCGTTAAGGATGGCACCAACTGAACTAGTTTTATCCGTTCTGATTGTAATCACTATCAGAACACATAGCACATCATGTCAAAAATTCTGTAAACTCACGAACCAAAGAATACATTATTGTTGGCATTCTTTGGAACTTTATTCACGAAGAGAACGTTGTTGATCTCGACATGAATTGAAACGAGACAGTTCATAATTCTGATCGTTGATCTAGCGGATTTTTATTGATCTTCCATTTCAGGGTGGTCTGAGTGGCTTTTTCATTTCAAACATCTTTCATTATTTAGTTGAATACTGGCAATGTATCGAGCCGACTTAAAAAAAATAAATCGAAGATATCTTCAAACCAGTATCAGAAAATTAGTAGAGTCTTCGAAGCAGGTATTAAACACGGTAGACCAAAGCAATCATAGAAAAACGGATTATTACATTAAGATGTTGAGAGAGTCCATAGACAAAGTATATCCGAATTTCAAAAGGAATTAAACTCAGAGGAGTGTTATCTGATTCCAAAAGCAAGTTATCGAATTATTACGGCTTCTTAGTCTCCAAGCCTATTATTTATCATGAGTAGTATGAGCAATCACACAGTAGACTGCCAAAATGCTGGTCAAAGCTAGCTTCTAGAGCAAAACTTTGTCAGTATTTTTCATTAACACGTATTAATTAAGGAAATTAACCCAGGCGAAGTGGCAAAATGAGAAAACGTCCTCACTTGAGAGAGCTTAAGACCTCCTTGAAGGAGTCCCAAGAGTCTCTTTAGCATTAACCCCTAGCATTCCAGTTTGTTCTTGTAACGAAATTTAGAAATTTAAACGCACTCACAGGTGTATTTTGTTGGATTAACAATTTCGAATCAAGAAAAGAAAATTAATCAAATATATCTTAATATACCAAATTTCTTAGACTTTTCTAATATCAAATTTTAAACGCAATGGAGCAAGAAAGAATCGTGAACGAATTCATGGAAATGGGGTTCGATATGGCCCTCGTGGTCGATGCCTTCCACAAATGCAAAGGAAATAAGGCCCAGATGATGGATTATCTGATTCAACTAAAGTAAAAACCTGCATCAATCTCCTCGACCCTCTAACCTGGAATACATAGCGAGCAAAACCAAAAGATGCTTGAAGAAAGTGCAAAATATGCGCCACAACAGGTTATTCAACCCAACATGCCCCAAGAATTCCTAACTCTTGCTCATCAATGCAGGGTCCAGTGGTCGGTGGCGGAGCATCGAAAGAGGATATCGACATCAACAAGGCTATTGAACTCTCATTAAAGGAGGCCCAAGGAACCAATGTGATATTCGAACCATTGAACCCAGAGCAAAGGCTGAGGAAGAAAGGAATGCCCGTCGGACTGAAAAACGTTGGAAATAGTAAGACAACGGCTTTTTTTTTGTCTGTCTAAAGCTTACCTACTCCAGCCTGCTATGTTAACTCGCTCTTTCAGACGCATTTCCAGAACTATAAGTTCGTGAAAGCGATCATGGATTTCGAAAGCAATGTTACCTTCACCGATGAGGAGATCAAGGCAGCAAAGAGGTGAATCAAAAAACTACTTCTTATTGCTAATTTGGCTCATTATCAAAACTAAAGCGGCCCAAATCAAGACAGAAAAAAGCTTCGATTACATGTAATTTTTTCTCCTCCTTCCTCAGAGCTTTAAAAGCCCTATTAAACGCTTTAGGCTTCTATCAACCTCGTGAAGAACCTTCAGACGCTTTTTGCATTCATGACTCGCAGCCATAAGAAGTACGTTGACCCAACACCTGTTTTGAACACCTTGGTTGACGACTTCGGTAAGCAAAACGTCAGAATCGCAATAGATTATTAATTTCTACTTGATAGCCAACCCGATTCCTGTCGGAGACCAAAAGGACGCAACAGAATATAATATCACTTTCCTCACAAGAGTCGAAGAGGCTCTTCAGCAACAAGAAAGCTTCCAAAAAAGAATCCACGTATACTAAACTTTTCTAAGACGCGTAATATATTGTACTTAATGCTAGGACTCGCCGAATAGATCCCACGGAGAGAATCTTGAGGATAGTCTGACACATAAAAGCACTCTCATGAGGAGAATATCGTCTGTTGTTGACGCGGAAGACGCGTTTATGAGCAGCATTTTCTTCGGAAAAATGAAAGATTTTAGAACTTATTACCAGGATAAGCAGAGAGTATTTTGCTTTTCACCGGCCTAGACTTATTGGATTTTAGATGGTGGATGAAGAGGATTCGTTGTTTGGATCAATTATCCTAGACATCTCTCATAAAGACCTCTATACCAGCTTCGACGAGTGGCTGAACTTCGACATCGAGGATTTCAGAGCTCCTAATGTAGCAACTATTGCCACTGAATTAAGGAAATTAATTTTTTCATATTTGATCCATAAAGGGAGAACTGTGCAAGGCTGAGAAAAGCAGTTGGATTGTCCAGGCCCCTGATACCCTCTTCTTCCAATTACAGAGAGTCGTATTCAACAAAGACAATGGTAATCGTCTTGGAATTAAATATGCTAACTTTCAAAATTCAGCTGGAATTGAGAAATTGGACGATCCTTTCTACTTTGAAAAAGAGATCTACATTGATAGATTTTTATTGGAACATAAAGACATCGCGAGCAAGATCAAAGGACAGGTCAAAGAACTTAAGAAAAGAGTAAGGACCTCTCTCTTATGTGTGTGGTTTGACCAAAATATTAGCTGGCAAGCTTGGAATTAGCTCTGTCCAAAATAAATCATTACAAAGAGACTGGCTTCGATATTATCGCCGTACTCGGCGTTGCGTCCGAGTTCCTCAACAATCAGATGTCTGAAAAGGAAGCGACGGATGGAGGCAATCCTCAGGTACAAATCTCGCGTAGTTCGAGAGGTTTTATCAATAATTCCTTCAATAGCAAGCTGATCCTGTTGACATTGGTATCCTTAACGAAAGCAGCAAGGACAGAGTTCAAACCAGCATCAACACCCTCAAGCAATACCAAGAATACCTCAGCCATAAGAAAAAAGGCCTCGAGACCGAAATCAAGGCGATCAAGGTATTGAATAGTAATTCCTCAAAGGCTTAATTAACTCATTCCTTAGGATGAAATCGAAGAACTCTATTCTCAGCTAAAGAGCGAAAAGTACGTCCTTGGCTCTATCCTTATTCACGACGGCGTCGCTGGCAGCGGCCACTACTACTCCTTCATTCGCAATCATGATGGCACATGGATGAAATACAACGATTTGCACGTATGCGAAGAAAAAGAAGAACAAGTATTCAAGGAAGCCATCGGCGGCATGGGCCATGTTAGCGCATACTGCCTCGTCTACACGAGCCAAAAATCCATTGACCGTGAGCTCGAACAAATCAAGAGTTACAAAGAAAATAACAAAGACGTCGAGGATGAGTACCCAGTGCCTAAACAGCACTACAACGCTTTCATCAAAGAAAAACTTCGAATTGAGGTCGACCAGGATAACACGAAATTCCATGAGGAGATCCAGGAGTATAGATTCCAGACCTTCATGAAAAATATCAGCGAGGCCTACCAAACGAGGTACGACGTCCTGCTTTCCACCTTCAACAGTCTCGGAAAATCAACCTTCCCTTACCAAATAAACTCCTTTGGCCTATTCCTGAAATCCGAGATAAAATCCGATACTTTAATCAAGTGGTACGTGTTGGACACCTGCTTGCAAGAAATCAACCCGGATTTCAAATATAAGCTCCGAGAGCTCAAAAACCAGCCTAAATTGCTCAAAATCCTGCAAAACTCTATCGGATCCTTGGGTTCCCATTACGGGTTCAAGGAACTGGAGCTGCCGAAAGAGGATGAAGGCAAGTTAGACGACAAATTAGCTGAGTATGTGGACCAGATCACAGGCGCTATCATCTGCTTGTTCATGCTTGAGAAGAGTCTGGATCAGGAATGGACCGAGTTGCTCTGTGCGATCCGACGACTCCAGCAACTTGTAAGTCTCTATCCATCGTGTTTTCCTAACAAAATGTCAATAGAACTTCCCAGCGACTTCATTCTTCACGAAAATGACCAAGAATATCTCTAACGTGCTCGTCCTTTATCTCACGTCGAAATTAGAGCACAATATCGCAACTCAGAACTTCCAAGGCGTAAGATCAGCCTTTCTCACCTGAAAATTAATAGTATTGCCTAGAATGGCACTCTGATGACCACGCTTTTCACAATTAATAAGGCGATATTGAGGCAAGACGATCCTCAAGCAATTCAGGTTAAGACCATCCTTAATGATATTCTGGCCCTTCAGCAGAATAAATTCAATCCGGAGACTTTGCAGAGCTTCAAGGAGTTTGTATACAAAAACAACACTTCGATTCACAGTCCGGATGAGTTAACAAAGACTTTGGGAGATAAGAAGTCTGAAGAGCTTGAAAAGAGGCTCTCGATACTCTCTAGTGATGATTTTGAACCCTACAAATGGACTGAAATCACTGAACAGGCGCATGTTCATCAAATCAAAAAGCAATTTGAATCGTTCAGCGCGAACTATAAGGTAATCTTTGTGAGAGGGAGCTGAAAGTTGACGTATTGATTAATTAGCCATGGGTCTCGTTCCACAATCTATTGCATAACCAGAAGACGCCGTTGAAGCACGAAGAAAGAATAAAGAGCTTCCCCTTTGAGAATCCTGAGCAGGCAGAGCCAGAAATGAAAGAGGAAGGTGCAAAGTAAATAAAGGAAACCAGCCTTAGTATAATGGTGAATTTCTGAATTTCTAAATGGGAAAAAACTAATAAATCTCACAGAATTGATTCGTGTTACTCACCGTTTATTGTTGCAAATAGATGCAATTGAACAAAATCACTTTAATGAATGAAAAACTATGTAAATTAGTTTGCTAGTGTATGAGATGGCCATAGGAAGCGAATAATTTTGGCTTGGATTGCAGTCTAGGAAGCTCGAGACCGGTCTCAGCTTTTCAATGAAAATAACGAGTATTTTATCGTTAAGATAATGAAGTTAGCCATATAATTACTAGCAGCAAACACATACACGCAATTATCCAATCATTTGCCTAATAATTAGAGATCACGAATTTTATTTTATCTGCGTTAGCAACTCATTCATAGAAAACACTTTCTTATGGTTTTATAACCCCTTCCTTATATCTTAGCCATGAAAATTGACCTAAACCTTCAATATCTCCTTCACTCTATGATAATTTGCTTTAATAAATCCATTGCCTATAAGATTAGTAAACATCTAACCTCCATGATCTCTCCCCGAGAACTAACTCCTCAAGGTAGACGAATTTTCTTCCATCAGATAAAATTTTATCAGCATATTTGTTGAAAACGACAGATAACGACGGGTTCTTTTCCAATTTATTCCCGCTCATTATTTAACTCAAACAATTAAATGACTATAATAGCAATATAATCTTTAAGAAATTCCAGCATGCACAAGGTAGCTCTTGAACTCGGTTTAACCTCCAGCCGTTTTGAAGGACACCATATGTCTGACCGTGCCCTTGACAGGATGGAAGAAATAAAACTTGAAGACCGTACAGGTAATCTCTTCAATTACGAATATTTCGAGTTTTCTTATCCCTCATCGAAAGATCTTAAACTGAAAGAATGGCGGAAAATGGATTACTACCACTCTGACATATGTGAGAAATTGTTAAAAGAATGCCCTGATAATATTGAGAGGAGACAGGCTGATGACCTGACTGTCGAGCAGTTCATTAACGAATATGAGAAACCAAATAAGCCTGTTATTATTCAGGGCCTTACCAAAGACTGGAAAACTCATCGATACTGGACTTTCGAAGTAATTCCCTTGGAATTGGCTTGCTCTTAACCTCGATTGAAGGAAATTTATCAACGATATAAGGAAGAGAAATTCAAAATCGGCACTGACGACGACGGCTATTCTCTTCGGATTAAATTAAAATACTTTTTTGAGTATTTAGTCTTCCAGAAGGACGATTCGCCCTTGTACCTATTCGAGAGCTCACTTGAAGACAGAAAGATTGGAAAAACCATGATAAACCATTACCAAGTCCCTGAGTATTTCAAGGACGATTTAATGTCAATCGTAAGCCCTAGCGCTTAATATAACTCGTATTAACCTCATTGCTAGCTCGGTGAAGAGAAGCGACCGCCGTTCCGATGGTTCTTAATCGGACCGAAAAGATCAGGCACCAGTGTTCATCAAGATCCTTTGAATACATCCGCTTGGAACACTTCATTGCAAGGACACAAACTGTAAGAGTTACGACCCTTAAAAAGTTTGACTGACTGGATGAATAGGTGGGTTTTGATTCCAGAGACCGTGTCAAAAGAAGTCGTGAAGGGGAAGAAATATCTGGGTAAAGATGATGAATATGAAGCTATTTCCTATTTTGATAAAATTCTCCCTCAATTAAAGAAGAACGAGCTCAAGGACGTCCCTCTTATAGAGTTTATTCAAAGACCAGGTATGATATGATAAAACGAATTAGTGTTGACATGCGCAATGAAAATAGGCGACACAGTGTTCGTTCCAGGAAAGTGGTGGCACGCGGTACTCAACCTCGATAACACGATGGCAGTCACTCAGAATTTCATGAGTCGAACCAATTTTGACGTCGTGTGGAAGAGCTTTAGAAAGGAGAGGAAGAAGTTATCGTGCAGATTCCTGAAGAAATTGGAGAAGGCTCATCCGGATTTGTATAAGAAAGCAAAGGATTTAAACGAGGAAGATGGGTTTGTTATGTACGACGAGAAGAAGAACGGCGATAAGAGGAGGATGAAAGTGGATCCTGACAACCTCGATCCCCTTGAAAAAATTGAGAAGAAAGTGAAGAAGGACAGCAGTAGAAGCACTTCGGTTTCTAAAGACTCTGATTCGTCTTCGTCATCATCGTCTTCCTCGGATTCATCTTCAGATAGCGAGTAATCGATGCTTAGATTTATCAAATGGAAATTCTACATTTTCGAAGTAAATCCAATCATCGAAAGATAGGATTATATAGATACATACATATTGAGAGTACAATGTTGAATTGTCTGAGAGTTGAAGATGATGCTTGTCATTGATTGATGAACTTAAAAAAAAAATTGTTTAGATATGCTAGTAGAGCCTTGAGGGATGTATATAACTAGTATCTTTTAAAAAAATGAATGAATGACTGAAGGTAAACAATGAATAAAGGTCAAGCGTATGACAATTTGTCAGAGTTTTAGTATTATTCTCTTTGAATTTTCTCCTCTTTCATAGTTTTACATGTAGCTAAAACTCTGTTACGAGCAGATAAATATTCGAAGAGGCCACAAATTATATAAAATCGGCTTGCATTCAAGTCACGCCTGTATGAATTGCTGTGAGAAACTTTCAAAAGTCTGATAAGCCAGCAAATTTCTTGCATTACTAACAAATTTCACGAATATTCGTTCATTTCGAGCCCGTTTGTCTTCGCCAAAAAAACTGACTTGGCCAGAAAACAACGCCTTGATCTGCCAAAGAAGAGCATTTGCAAACAGAATAGAATTAATCTCAGATGAAATAAAGTATCCGCTAATTCTCTGACGTTAAGCGAATGTGTTTCTGATCGACTGAAAAGTCGACTAAATAATTTTGTTGATCTTAAAGGTTAAAATATCTAATTAACTCGCTCAGAAATCCTATAAAAAACACGTTCTAATCTCAAAATGGTCGAAGAATCAAGCAGTAACTGGATGCCTTTGGAATCTAACCCTGAAGTCATCAACGAATTCATCAAGGAGCTCGGTTTCGACACTTCAAAATATAAGATGCACGACGTCCTTTCCACTGATGACTGGGCGCAGGAAATGGTACCGCGCCCTGTCAAGGCAGTTTTCTTCCTTTACCCCATCTCCCAAGTGCAAGAAGATTTCCGAAAGAAGGAAAACGAGCTCATTACCACCACCGGACAGGTTGTGGACGATAAGGTAGCAATTAGTTTTCAAATGGATATCATAATGTCATCATTAGCTGTTTTATATGAAGCAATACGCTGGAAATGCCTGCGGAACCGTGGCGGTGTTCCACGCGATGGTAAACCTCGCAGCAAAGGAGGATGTGATCAAACCAGACGCCTTCATCGCTAGGTTTATTAAAGACACCAAGGACCGCACACCAGAAGAAAGAGGAAGATTCTTTGAGAAGTGCGAAGAGTTGAAGAAAGCGCACCAAACCGCTGTTAACCAGGGAGTGTCAGAGGTCCAAGAGGAAGTCGACACTCATTTCATAGCTTTCGTGGAGAAAAATGGCTATCTCTATGAACTTGATGGCAGAAAGGCGTTCCCAATCAACCATGGTGAGTGCAAGGAGGAAGAGTTGTTGGCGAAGTCATGCGATGTTATCAAGAAATTCATTGAAAGAGATCCAACCGAGATTAAGTTCACGATTATGGCGTTGGCCTCAGCTGTTGAGCCAACCGAATAGAAAGCAATTTTACTTGAGAAACATATAATAATTACCGAATCACACGTATTGATGTGAAGGCACTGTAGACCTTTATATATATAACCATTTCAAATCAAGGTGAAAATGAGAAAATTAAGATTTCGTAGCATAAAAATGCTATAGAGCTTTATAGATTTTGGAATCAATCAAATGGCTTCCCTAAATAGTTAAAAAAAACCTTCATATAAGCTCAGTCAATGTAATGTTAAACAAAATAGATATATGCCTTATTTGAACTCTGAATTCAACCTGAAAATCATATAAGATTCAACTAAGTTCTCAATGAGTTATCTTGTAAGGGGAGAAAAGTAATATAAGGTGTTTTACTGGGTTCTCAACAAAAAGAGAAGCTGTTAGGGGCATTCATTTTATATATATATACATATTTAATGGAGAATACTTTTTCCATTTGCTGTAGTGGAAGAGCTACCATTTGAAACTAATTCGAAACTTACGTGGCAATTCAAGCTGATACTGTGTTTCTCGAATTTTCTGAAGATTTTACCTCAAACAAATCACAGGATCATTAACCGTTTAAGAAAATCAACGACAGAGAGATTTTCTGTAAATTTAACTACGGTATTAAAAGACTAACGAATTCAAACTCTATCCTTCTACCACTCTCTCGGTTTTCGAGCCGAAACAGCCTCGACTTCTCCACAATGTCAGCTTCACTTTGATATCTGCTTATCATGCAGTAAGTTTTAAACTCGAACATCTTTGCAATTTTTCTGTAGATTTGTTGATTCAAAACGCATATTTTTGTGTTTTTATCAAAATATAAATTCTATTTCGCATCTGAATATCCATGGCAATTCCCTCAGTTTTCGCGCTTACTTCGGCCGGACTCGCCATTAGTTTGGCTGTTTCTCTTCTCAACGTTTACAAACATTTGACGCATTTCCATGAACCCAGATTTCAATTATACATCGTTCGTATTATCTTGATCGTTCCAGTAATCTCATCGATTCTCTTCCTCAAGCCACTCATTTGCAAACTAATTAGGTCTATGCAATCCAAACCTACCTGAGCATCCTTATGCCGAGCTCGGCGCTTATCTTCAACGCTCTGAAAGATTGGTTTACATCTTAAACCAGCGTTTTTTCTCATTCTTTTCTTCCAGCTACGAAGCATACGTGCTTTATCTATTCTTGCAGCTGCTAATACAATACTTGGGCGGTGAGCAAACCCTCGTGGCGCATTTCGAGCTTCAAGTAACCTTGCAGCAGCTAGTATAGCCATAATTATTTGCATAAAGGGGAGAATTAAGCACCCATGGCCGTTGACACATAGATTACGACCTATAAAACTAAACAGGTAGCGTCATTACTCATTGGATACATTCAAAAGCAGTTGATTAGGCTGTTCTTCCGTCGGATAAAGCAGGGAACCCTGCAGTTTGTCGTCCTAAAGCCTTTTATTTCTATCGTCGCGCTGGTATTGCACATGGAAGGGTTCTACAAAGAGGGAGATTTCTCTTGGAGTTCAGGCTATATCTACTGCTGCTTTATCACCAATTTCTCCTTAACTGTAGCTTTTTTCGGCAACTCTAATCGCTCATTGTGTTTTTATTATGGTACTACAGGTTTCGATGTACTCTCTTGTGCTGTTTTACATCGCATCAGAAGAACGACTCCACATCTACAAGCCTTTTTGGAAATTTGTCATGGTTAACGCAATAATCTCGATTGCGTTTTGGCAATCGATCATTTTTTCAATTTTGAGAGAATTTGAGTATTTTGGAGAGAAAGAAGCACCAGAATCTTTCCAAAAAGCGTTCTATATCGAAAACTGTTTGTTGCTATTCGAAATCGCGATTGCTGGAATCGCGCATTATTTCGCTTTTTCCTACAAGGAGTTTGTTGATTTAAACAAGACCTCTCGTCCTATGCTCAAAAACCTTGGAGAAGTATTCTTTTGACAACTCATTCGCCCTCTTAAGCAACATTAATAATAGATCTTGAATATGAAAGACTTATTGAACGATGCTAAGAGCTCTTTTGTCGATGAGGAAGAAGAAATGGAGCACCCAATGAAGGTAGCTTACCTACCTTTCCTAAAATCCTTCATTAACCGACCCAATTATAGGTCTTTAAAAACTTGTCTCATGACTCTGAAGACGATGAAGGACGAATTTTCTTGGGAGAGGCTAGTGACCCGAAGGCTATCTAGAACACTTGTACACCCTTTCGCTTCAAGCGGACTCTATCCTGCTATTTTCTAATGTACCTAAGAAAAGACGCATATTTATTTCTGTTTATATAAATCCCAGTACAGTCGACCTACAAATATGCACAAATGCTATTTTATTTGATTTTACACCGAAAAAATTTGCTTAAACTGCTCTCTAATATTTGAAGAAATTGTATCAGCTCCGATTTTGACACATTGATTATTTTTCGCTTTGTTTTTCCCAAAGATCCCTATGTTGTAAATCGCCCGATAAAACCCAGAATGCGAGACCATCACGACCATTTTTTCAGGTCTCATCGTTATCCAGAGCAGAGTCATCGCGACTCGCGTTTTCGCATCGACTTCGGATTCTCTCGCGTAGTGTTCAGCCCCGTTCCTGTCTCTCCCAATTTTATCTTCCTCGACATAATTCCACCAGCTCTCTTTCGCTATATACGAAAAATCGATCTCAGGAAAGGTTTTTTCGAGCACGCTCTTCGGCTTCCCGATATCGCCGGGACAATCCGTGCGCTCTCGAATCAGCTGGGTAGCAACTAGTGTCTTTACGTTGCTGAAACACTTCGATCGGGAGATTGCTTTGGCCGTTTGCATTGCTCTTGTCAGAGGCGAAACCAGCACCAAATCGGCGTCAAAAGGGTGCTCTTTATCCAATGTCTCAGCTTGCAAATTGCAGGCTTGAATTCCCTCCTCCGTGAGTACAGGGTCATAGTTTTCGACCTTATTCTCATAGGTCCAAGCAAAGTTCAGCGCGGAGAGCGCAGCCCATTTATTGTAGGTCGATTGAGCATGTCTGATGTAATAAACCTCCTTATCCTTGAGCCTTGTTTCTATTGCACTCAGGACAGCCTCTTCTCCGTATTCTCGAACGATGGATTTAAAGAACTCTCGCATTTCATCAGGGGTAAGAACCTTGGGGTCCTTTATCCTTTTTTCGATCTGCTCCAATAACTTCTCGTTAAGATCCTTTGAGCCGTCTTGAGTGGTTTGCAGAAAGGTTTGGCTGCTTTCCATGAGGTAGTAAACGTGAACTAAGGAGATTAAACTTAGCAGTATTAGCAGTAATACTAAGCTTTTCATTTATTAATCTTTAAATAAATCAATTACATTGGGCTTTTGTTTCCAATGAGATCGAATAATCGATCCGTGATTCAGTAATCAATATCGAAATTCTGTCGAAAAATCTCCAAAGAACGCTTAATTCCCTTATAATAAAGTGCAACTGGAGCGTCTGACGACCTCCAAGGCGCGTCCCCTAACGCAAGACTTGAAGTAAAATATTTTTAAATTTGTATGAATTTCCGTAAATAATTAATTCCTTATCAATTTTGACATAAACCACTAAATGCAATCACAGCAACAGCCGCCTCAGGAAGAAGTATGCACCCTCATTTCACTTCTAAACCAAGCTTCTTTTCAATAGACTACTATTATCATTCAGAATCCGGATGGTACGATATTGCTAGCCACGCAGCCTCATCTGAAAAAGAAAGTAAGATCAATATTCATTTCTGATGGGACTCATCAATGGACTAGAGGATCATGGAATGCTGGAAATGCAAGCTGAAGTTGGTTTATAACGTTAACTCCAAATTAGTTCAGTGCTGTTATTGCAACGCGCTCAATGGTGTCGTTAATCCTAGCGAGACAACCCAGGTAGCTCCATTTCTCCTTTCAAACCCATCTAACCTCACCCCCCAGTACCAAATCGTGCAATGCGTTGGCTGCGGCATCAGTTTACGTGCAAGTGAGAACGCGTTTGCGGTTAGTTGTCCGTATTGTAGTGCATTAACGAGTCTGCTTTAGTTTTTCATGCATGCACGCTTTCTGGTGTAAAAATGCTTATGTATTGTTTGTATCGCTCTCGTTTGATGATAATGATAGAAAGTGTTGCATGCGAGTACTGCTGTCTGTGCTGAATTGTTACAATGTGTTCTTTCTAATGTAAAACACGTATTTTAGTTTCTAAATATTGAAAAATCTAATCTACACACGCGCAATTCACAATGCAAAAAGAAGACGATCTCCGCGCTCTCATCGAAAAGCCCTCGAAAGGTTACAGCGAGCTTAAGCGCCTGCTATTGCTCTTGAGAAAGAACCAGATCCGTCAATCAGACGTCGCCTTTGAGGCAGGACTTCGCCTGATAAAAAATCATCGATCTAGGCTCGGTGTTGAATGTAATCCAATCACTCATGGGATACTTGACCAATGGTTTCAATAGACTACATTATCGTAGAGCAACTCTTCCAAGCCGCCATCGATGTCCAGCAGTACGAGATTGCTAAGGTATGGCAACATTATCGCAATTCGAATTTCGTAACTAACCTGTGGATAGAGCGCGTTACAGATCCTCAAGCAGAAGTTCCCGCAATCTCATAAGATTTTAAAGCTGATAGGTATCTGGAACGAGGCGATCGGAGAGGAAGACAAGGCGAATCAGACCTTCAATTTCGTTCTTGAGGAAAACGCCCTGGATCTCGATGCTCAGAAACTGAAAATCGGCTTGCTAAGGGTAAATTTTTCCAGTAAAGGAAGTATCAAGGCATTATCCTCAGGCCGGAGGCGAAACCAAAAAAGCTGTGCAGGAATTGAACGAATTCCTTGCGAATAACATGTGTGATAAAGAGGGATGGTTGGAATTGGCTGATATCTATCTAGAGACTACAAAGTAAGTGCTCATTCAGCTGAATTTAACGCCATTTTGTTAGTTACCAGCAAGCGTTGTTCTGCTATGAAGAGCTTTGTATCCTGGCCCCAAGAGATTTCAGCTACTTCTTGAAATGCGCTGAGGTAAAGACTTCTTTGAAGTGGTAGAGGGTTAACTCCTGTGTTTTCAAGATCTTGTATACTTTGGGAGGTTTAGCTAATCTAAAGACTGCGAGAAGTTACTATGCTCATTGCATAACGAATGATAGCAGCAATCTGGCGACGTTGTTTGGGTTGGTGCAAACTTGCAGAGCGATTGAAAACGCCAAGAAAGGCGATAAGAAAAATAAAGAATTGATGGAGGTGAGGAATTCATTGTGTGAGTGTGACTGATTGGTTTTGGGTTATTAGCTCGGACTTGAGAAAATTAAGAAGGTTTATTCGAAAGCAAAGACGGCTGCGTTGGTCAACCATTTCCCATTTTCAAAGTTTGCGATCAAAGGCTAAGAGAGTGATTTGATGCTGTGAAGTAAGAGAGAAAGAAAGATGAATGCATATGTCTGTGATGTTAAGAAGCAAGAATTTATTGCCAGGAAATTTATTTTAGCAGGAGGGATCATAAAGAATATTTGTTTATGGTTCTATTTGAGAAAGTCATTGGAAAATAGCATTGGTGTAAATGAAAAATTCGAGCGTTGATGAGGAGAAAGGAATATTGAAGGAAATGCATTTGTAGAGAGGATATAGGATTAGTTTTTAAAGAGAGATTCAGATTCACGTTGTTAATAAGTGTTTAAACATGAGAAGTATGGAAAAAAGGAATGAGTTTTAACATTTGAAAAAATAAGACGATGTGCTTATGAGGCATATACGGTTTGTAGATAGTATGTATGCTTCTGTTTGTTATTTTGTAAGGAAAGCTGCGATAAAATTGCTGAATTTTGTTGAAATTATATTTTTCAAAAGGTTAAATAATTCGTAACAATAAAAAGAGGTGCTGGCATAGCTTTTTGCTTTTTCCTCTCATAGAAGAGATTTCGTAGGTGATCAGAAGAAATTAATCGAATAATAAACATTTTGAGACAAGAAAAATAATAACTATAGAAATTTTGTTTTCACAGTTATAGCAATTCTAATAGTCTTTTCATGATGACTCTTTCGATCTAGTGCGGTTTTTAAATTTGCTTCTTGAGTAGAGGAGCTAAATAATACAATATAGCATATTCAATTATAATTAAGTTAATTCGATAAGCATATAAGAAACACTGGGAAATTGTCGCTAGCTAAATACCTATAGGGATATTTAGCAGTCTATAACTTAGAATTAAGGGTTTGTCCTTGGTTCTCGTTGATATTGAGTCTTTTTCCATCTGAAATATCATTTTAGATTTATTTATTATAAGCAGGATTAAAGAAGTAAAGCAGAGTGAGTGAAAATGCAATCCGACTCCAAAATGAAAAAGGTAGAAAACTTCCCCACCAACATTCCCTTTATCTCCAATCTATAGTTGCTGCTTATGGGACGCAGCGGTGCTGGAAAGACCTCAATGCATTCCATTATCTTCGCAAACTATGCAGGTGCATTTTTTTCTGTTGTCCTTCACCTCACATCTCTTCTCCAGCTAAGGAAACCATGAATATTGGATTCACCGTTGGCGTCTCTGAATCTAAGTTCAGGTTCATGGGCAGTTTGACTCTAAACCTCTGGGATTGTCCAGGGTAAACAAAAAATTTCCATGCATATTTTAACGCTTTCCCTCAAGGCAAGATCGACTCATGAAACACTTCATGAGCAGTCAAAAAGACACCATATTCAAGAATGTCGAAGTTCTCATCTACGTATTCGATGTCGAAAGCGAGCAACTCGAAGTAATTAGAGTTTCATCAATATCACAGAAGCCTATAACATCGGATCTAGGACGATATGAATGACTATAGAACCTGCGTTCAAAACCTGGTTAATTACTCCAAAAACGCTAATATTTTCGTGCTGATTCATAAAATGGATAAAATCGCGGACGCTGATAAGGCGAAGGTACTGAACTCGCCAATTGAGGGTAGGGGGCTAACTCTCTTGTAGGTCTTCGAGAAAAAGAAGAAAGAAATCATTGATAACACTGTCGGAATGTCCATTAAAGAGTGCTTTGGAACTTCCATCTGGGATGATACTCTTTACAAGGCATGGTCGCAAATCGTCCAATTGATGATCCCTAACATGGCCTTTATTAAAGACACGCTCAAGCAGTTCAGTTCCGTCTCTGATTGTGATGAGGTAAGGACTAGGCTCTCAAGAGATCAGAAATAATCTCCTCTTGCCTTCTAGGTTGTGTTGTTTGAGAAATCAACGTTCTTGATCATCGCTTACCACGAAAACCTCGTTAATAAGGATATCGTGAAATATGAAAGACTTTCGACAATAGTCAAGCAATTCAAGCTAAGCTGCAAGTAAATAATGCATTGGAATGTTGTATCTAATGGTAATTTAGCAAAATCGGTTCGAACATCCAGTCCATGCTGATTAAGAATTCGAATTTCATGGGATTCATCGAGGAGTTTACCAATAACACTTACATCATGGTTGTCGTTTCAGACCCGAAGATCCGTAAGTTTGTCCGACACCATCCTGTTCCTAATTGTTTTTATTCAAGAAACTGCGGCTATTGAGTTAAACATCGACTACGCGAGAAGATACTTCCAAAAGAACGACCAATCGGACCCAGACAACATCATTAAGACTACCTAATTTCTCTTGTAGAGTCAGTCCTTAGGCTTGGGTCAGATTTTATATGCGTATTGTGAGATTTTCATTGAGTCCATTACAAAGGAATAAGGAATAAAAAAAGAATCTGTCTGTGTCAACAATCATTATTATTCTATCCTCAAGCCCGAATTGAGATTCTTTTAACGGAGAGCAAGTTATGATGTCTATCTATATATCTTCTCTCTTATATAGCTATTTACTCGTCCATTTTAAGAAATACAACACACTATAATAATAATGATGAAGACATTTCCAATCGTGATGGACCTATTTTTCAGACCTTATCTTTATCGAAGCTAGTATAAGCCTCATTGCCCGTCCTCATAAAGCGCATAGAACAATTCCGAGTTCATGTAATATTCCAGAGCAGCCCTTATCTTCAGTAAAATATTATCGCAAAAAGCCTTCATGTCCTCGATAATGAACCTATCAAAGAGACGTTCCTCTTGCAAAATTCCCAAAATAATCATTATCTGATCAAACGACGTTATGAACCAAGGGCGAGAATGGCCCTGGTACAACGGCAAGAACGACACTTGGACCATTGCATGGCCACTCTCAGGATCCGTGAGCTCCATCGCGAAATTAAAGTCCGTCAAGTGGAAATTCAAGTAGCTGAATACCTCAACGATATGGTCCACATTCGCTCTAGTTACATGCTGAGAACGATCATCGACATTCATCAGGTTGTCTTCAGTATTATCCGTGTTCAAATTGACAACCAGTTTCACACTTTCATTCTCGAAAAGCGCGTCGATTTTAAACGGGATAATTGAGAGGTTTTGGGCTTCGGTTTGAGGCATGCGAACGATGGTCCCTGAGATTTCTTGCTGGGTGGTTGATTTCTGGACCTTCACGTCAATTCCAAGCGTTTTGAGGTCCTCCTGAATCGTTTCGAGGGCATCAACCGCCGTCGAAGCTTTCGTTAGCATTTTATCGCCTGGGTTAGATTTCTTAAGCATGTCATACTGGTTAATCAGCAAGCCCTGATGGATGTTTTTATTCGCTTTGATCCCCTCGGATCCGCTGACCGGAGCATCATATTTGATCCCATCTGGAGCATGTCCTTCCACAATGAGTCCTTCGAAGAAGCGATGATGCCTCTCGCCGCCTTTTTTGAACTGCTCCTTCCGCTTTTCTCTATGCCAGTGCTCCTCTTCGTTCTCTCTATCGAAGTTAGTAACGAACTCTTCTTTGATCTTTCCGTGGTTAGTCCGCGCTTTTTTAAGCAATAGCCCAAATTCTAGCTTTTTTGCATGGGCTGTGAGCTTTTGGTGAGCGTTAAGGTCGATTTCTACACCAAAGCAAACTATTTTCGAGATATTTTCGTTTAATTCAAATGCTTTTCCGAGAAACGCGCAAAAATTCTGTTGGACCTCCGTCTTCCAATAGCCGTTCTGGCAGCTGATGTCCAAATGCTTGAATTTAGTAATCTCTGCCAGGGCGCCCGGATTCTGAAATTCTAAGTTACAGTTTCTCAAGAATAAATAGTCAAGCGTAGTATTTTTCAAGGCCTGGAAGACGCCATCACCCAGAGGGTTATTAGATAGGTCCAGCTCTTTCAGCGTTTTATAGCCGTCTTCAAATACATCTTTCAAGTGATTGATATTCAAGGAACAGTCATGCAAAACCAATTTTTTCAGCTTCGGAAAGACCTCTCTGAAGACGATTTTGGGACCTGTGTCATCTAAGAAGCTAAAATCGTTATGTGAGAAGTTTAATCTCTCGATAGCCGGGAAAGGCATAGTTTTGATGAGCATTTCGAAAGCATCGTAAGGTAAGTAGCAAGATGCTAACGACAAAGATTTGATTTTTTTGAAAACTTTGAGTTTGTTCAGCGCTTTGTCAATAAACTCAACGGAAAGGCTATTATTGGAAAGATCCAGGCTTCTTAGACACTCCTTTTCGCCGAGTATCTCTAATAGATTGCTCAATTCATCCTCAAAGGTTTCTCGTTCCTTCTGCTCTTTTATTCCAGAGTTCAAATTTCCTGATACTTGCAATTTTTTCAGCTTCGAAGCCTGGATTTTTTTCGAAACAACAGCGATAATTTTATCAAGATTTCTCCCTTCGTAATCCTTAAGGACGAGTTTTTCTAAGTTTGGAAGTGCTTCGAGCAATTCGGAGAGGAATTTTTCATGGAAATTGGAAGCCTCGATCCTTAATTCGAGGATCTCCGGGAATAGATGTTTCATAATTATCTTTTTTTCGCTCATGTTGGATGCACGTTCCTCATAAAACATGATGCAGTGGTTAAAGGTCACTTTTTTAAGACCTTTTTTCTTTTCCAGCAGCTCAAACACCGGTTCCGGACCCCCATAGAGTTTATCTTCAATCATGTTTAAGTAATCTTTGCCGTAGGCGGAGTTTTCGCTCTCTGCATCGTACATGTGCCTTTGGAACCAAATGAGACCGAGTTTTTGGTCCTCTGGCATTTGGAGCTGCTCTTCATTTTTGCTCTTTTCTAGAGTTTCTTTCATTTCTTCATGTTCAGCGTTGACTACATCAGTTTCGCCTATTTTTATTGTCTGGAGCTCCCCAGTTTGTGTGTCTCCCACTGTCGCTATGAGAAGGTCGTCATGATGCGTGTCAAATAAGTTTTCTTTGAACTTATTTGGCTTTTCCATTAAACTGTTCGAATGAATATGTTTATTCAGAAATCAAATTTGATGTTTATACTGCTAAATTCCGCTTAAAAACTCCAGAATTTTCTGCGATATATAGTAAATGAATTTAAACTAACGAAGAACGAATAATTGGGGACTAGTACTAGGATAATCAGCGTTAGATTTGGAGTAGTGATCAGAAAAAGTGAAATATTCAGTCTACTTTCTGTTTTCTGAGATATTTTCATTTATGAGTGACAAATACTCTCTTTTGATAATAATCGCATGATAACTATTTTGTTGAAACAAGAGAAGAACAATAAATAGACATCAAAATGAGGATTTACGATATTCGGAAATTGAAGAGACTGAAGAACAGAACTTGAAGCTGAAGAATTAATGATGTAAAATAAAACAAAATAAGGTTGAGACCTACCGACTTCTAAATCATAAAACCGAAGAAAAAAAGCCACTTATCTCCTCAAGGGTTAGGACTTTGATATTTCTTCCAGGGTTTCTAGGGTTAGGAACCTGCATCGTTGTAATGAGCCTGGCTTTTTATTCTCTGTTTCTGAGGACTTGTTCGAGAGGTTTTTTTGATTCAACCGATTTGATGATTGATCCAAGCGTCTCTCTCAACTTGTCAACAATTAGACAAGAGCATTAAATGACTGCCCTCGGACTTAAATTTCCAAAGTCAAACCTGTTCTAGGAGTATTAATAAAAGTCAGGAAGATAACGACTCTTTGCGTTTATGATTCCGAATTCTAGCTGTGAAGATATAAAAAATTGGAAGAATCACTATTTGTATGAATTTAATGAGTTGTTTTGCACTTTGTGCGTTTGCATGAACTCGATGCATCATCAGAAAACATACTGATTTCGAGACACGAAGTTCAAATAAATTGAGGATAGATATCGAAACCCAAAGCCTCTTCTTGGTTCGCTAGCTGGTAGCAATGAAAAATTTATATGGAAAATTTGCTCCAGGCATATTTCTCAACTGAAGAAGAGCATAACTCAATGAAAAGAGTCAGTATTTTACACCTTTTGAATTAGGCTTGAATGCAGATAAATTGCTATAATAAAATCAGTCAACGAAGTCGAGACCAAATGAACTAACGATATGTGCTCTAGGAGTCAATATCTTGAAATAAACAAATGAGATCTTTGTTTAATCCTTTTTTGGGTTTTGATAACTTAATTCAATGAAATCTTGCAGGTTGTATACCAATAAATCAAGAGAAGCTAACTTCATTGCTGATGAAAACAGAGTTAAAACCAAAAATAAAACGAACTTTCTCAGCAAGTCTTCAGAGACAAAACAAGTCAACGATTATCTATCCACAAACGATTGGTTTAGAAAGTCAAATGTAGAGAGTGAATATTCAAATTTTCAACCTTGCAATGTCTATGCGGGGAGTTTTCAAAAAAAGCGAAGGTTTTCACCAATGAAAACCATTAATTTTAGCTTCTGAAGGTTGAAAATGTCTAAAGCCTTCCAAGAAATGCTTCTGAAAAAAGCTTTCTCAAAAGGTCATCACATTTTCATAAATATGAGAACGCTATTTTTCATTTTTGTGAAGGTTGTATTCGATGTTCAGAATTTTTTTAATGGTGTGAGAATCTCTCGAAAATGTAGAAAACGCGTGAAAAAGAGAATCCTCGTCCCAGAATAACAATTTCTCCATCCAGGAAAGCTCGATTGCGTCCATCGCAGCTTTCATTAATCTCAGCAATCTCCAAAAAATCTTTAAATGAATTGCATTCCATAAATTTCTGAACGGCCGTGATATTTGAATTAGAGAAAGACGTTGGCCAAGATACACTTCCGTCAGGACCGAAAAATCGAGACCAGAAGGTCAAACCAAAAATATTAATTGCTCTAATGCTATCAGAATGTTAAAAAAAAAAGCAAAAAAGCAGCAATTATGCAAAAGGCAAACTTATTCTCACTGGCTCTCATAATGAGGAATCAGAAGGGAAGTGAGGATTGAAAATATGTCATAAAGGCTTATTAGAACGATTTTCAGCATTCTCAAATAAAATCATGAAAGAATTATATCTAACGCCCAAGAAAAGCTTCCAAAGAAATCGATAGCGCAACTATATCGTGCTGTATGCCGCTCAAGAGGACCGTGAAGGACACAGAGAAAGAAAAAATCGAATAACATAAAGAAAAACAAAGTATTTATGTTAAATTAAAAAATGATTCAATTCGAAGTTTATATTCTTTCTCTTTGAAATATCCTCAGCATGAGGTCAAAGGCCTCTCTATATATCGTTCCTTTCTATATCTGCTAAAGATTTTTGAAAAACGTTTGGAAAGATGGACATTAATGTGAAATCAATACACCAATAAATAAAAATATTGCTCTTTAAGGCACTCATTATGAGCTAAATCAAGGATTTCTAAGGAGATCTTAGAGGGTTAGCCGACGAATCTGGCTCCCTATCCGTGGTTTCCTTTTTCAAAGGGATTAATTTCAAGAGAAATTTCACTTTATCTCGCATAATTGCTCATGTAAATGCAAAAAATATTCCGCAAAGTTCAACTGGTCTAAAAAGAGAATTAGCTGCTGAGTCGTTAGTTGCTGCAACTATCAGACGACCTCATTGAAGCAGAGTGGTTTAAGTCACAAACACGCTCATTCATACAGTGATACTTCATCCTTCCTTCCTATCAACCAATGACCGGTATTTAGCTTTTCTATCTGACAGAAGCATAGTAAACAGCTTATTGCCGTATTTTCTCCTCTTGACGCCTTTACCGAAAATTTTGAGATTAAGTGAGTCAATGAGAATGACCTGGCCGAGTTAAATAAATCTTTCGATCGACCTTCCACCCGCGAATTAAAATTAACAGTCAGAATTCATTTGACGCTTAATTAATTAAGACCAGTCATCTAATTAGTTGGGTGAACGGATCAGTTCTTCACTAATGGTAGTTTCAATTCCAGAACATCAGTTAACTTGAGATAATTCAGTCAGGAAAAAAATAGAGCCCGAAGCGAGCTTACGCGCTCAAAGCTAAGGATGAATCTCAGATCGAGAGACTAACAATTTAGTTTTCCTTTAGTTTCGAAATTTTGAATGAGTTAACAGGCATTAACTGCCTCGAATTTTAATTAAAATAGCTTTTTTAAATTCCCAGCCTTCAGTAGCAATCTCAAAACGGCGAATGTAATTGAGAACAATTGTCCTTCTTCTTCTTTACTTGATTGTGAGGGTTATCACATCACTATAGCTTGAGTTCTTAACCACGAAAGGTTGAGAGCTCGATTTTCTGTCGGTATTACATCGAAAGCAGAATTATTTCTGCTTAATTAAAATACTATCGGAAGAACGTAGAAGAAATTTGCAAATTTTAGAAGGAATTCAAAACAATTAAAAGCTTATTTTTCAGGGTTCGATCACTTAATTAATTAATAGAACGATTTACTCAATTCGCAAGACAGCAAATCAATATTGATATAAAAACAATAAAAAAATAAACCAATTACAAACATCTGTTATAGTTAAATAAATCCCTGACTCAATTAACCAGGGTAGGTTCGTTGTTTGAATTCTGGGTGCAGGTTGAGGACGTGAAAATTACGTGCTTGTGAGTTCTTAGAATCGAGAGGTAAGGCTATATATGGTCAGTCTCCTTGATCTGGTAGCTTCTTTTTTTGTCTTGAACAACATTTCTCTACCAAATCTTTATTAAAGCGAACTTGTATTTCTGACTAGGCGGTTATTTAATTCAACTCGATCAGAGAGAAATATAATCAAACCCCAACAAATTCCAAAATAATAAC
>ENA-UOTX01000482-UOTX01000482.1-compost-metagenome-genome-assembly--contig:-NODE-482-length-41714-cov-12.817638_pt1 | contig 41714 bp, 17 predicted proteins | sample MGYA00238143_ERZ746982 | MGnify/ENA primary metagenome ERZ746982 (study PRJEB28758, sample SAMN06268862) | compost metagenome | isolation source: single cell | place: USA: California, Emeryville, Joint... | reverse complement strand
GGTCTCAAACCAGAACTGATAGTTTCGAATGATATTCCAAGGTTTTTGATGTTTGATCCTCAGAGACTGACTCAAATATTGCTAAACCATATTAGCAATTCTGCTAAATTCACGAGTTCCGGTTCTGTTTCTCTAAATGTCAGCTATTTAGCCAAGACGAATATTGATGACTCGGATTTTCTTCCTTCAACTGTCTTTGGCTGCAGACTTACTGGTGTTTCACCAAGCATCGAAGACGCTGAAGAGTTAAGCAGCCTTCAAGAATTCAATCTAGAAACTCATAGCTGTTATTGGAAGGAGCTACATCGGAATGTGACGCCATCTATCAGGGGAAGCTCTATACAGGATGATTACCAACCTGACGAAAAAGGGTATCTTAAATTTGAAATTTATGATACTGGCTGTGGAATTCGAGAAGACGATTTACAGAAGCTATTCAAAAAATTCACTCAAGTCCACTCTGAGGGATCACACAGACAAATCGGCACAGGACTCGGACTTTGGATCTCTAAGAGTCTGGCACAGCTTATGGGCGGTGATATTCGTGTGTTCAGCAAACCGAATATCGGAACGTGCTTTACAGTGATTATTGGAGTAAAGAACGCTCCAAGCAGGAGAAATAGCCTGGGAGAAAGTGTTACAGCTTCTTTTCCTTGTCTAAAGGAAAAACAGTCTCAAAAAATTCTGCTTGCGGATGATGACTCTTATAACCTAGATGTCCACAAGCAGCTTCTCAAAAACGCCGGATGGGATAATATCATTACTGCGACAAACGGCAAAGAATTAGTAAATCTCTTCGAGGCGGAACCAAGCGAGAATATCTACGCGGTGATAACTGATATCAATATGCCGCTGATAGATGTAATCTCTGCTGCAAAACTCATTCGAGAAATTGAAAGGAAGCGAGGAATCCACCACAAAGTGAAAATCGGCTTCATTACCGGTCATTCAAATTACAAAGACAAACTCATATGCGAGCAATCGCCTATCAATGCATGGTTCTATGTATCAAAACCTGTGACTGCAACTATGCTTGAGGGGTATCTACAACCTAACCTGAAAAAGCATACTTTCACTCAGCAAACATCACAGATAAGCAGTGAGAAATTCGTCGTGCTTTGTATAGATGATGATTTATTCAATCTTGAAATGCTCCAAGGTCTACTTGCAAATTTCAACAACACCACAGTCCTTCAAGCACAATCAGGAAAGCAAGCTCTGAAGATCATCGAAGAAGAAGAAATGAACAATAAACGAAAAATCGATTTAGTTCTGGTGGATTGCAATATGCCTGAAATGGATGGTTGGGAGACTTCTCAGAAGATAAATGAAATAATTCAGAACAGTGAACTGAATAAGAACATATCGATTATGATGCTGACTGGAGATAGGCTCAAAGATGATGGCGAGGACAAATTGAAGAAATGTGGAATCGAGAGTTGGATCCAGAAGCCAGTACATCGAGAGGATCTTTCCAAAATATTTCATAAATTAGCTGCTAAATCAAAATGAGTCTACAATTTTTTCTCTTATTCTTGGAGAATTTTAACTTATTTGTTCAAATTCATGTTATTTCATGGCGATCTTCAATTATTAAGGAGTTTAATCTAGACTTAATCGCGAGAGTAAATGTACATCCCACATAAATGTACTCTCTCTCGAATATTATCTTCGCAAAAACATCCCCATATTTCTTTTTGGATTATACCAACGCATACATACAGCTATAGGTTAAGCTGTCAATGGAGTTTTTGAGCTTACTTCAGTAAATATAATCTAATTATGACTAGTACGAGCTAGTCGAGGAAGACAGCAAATTATTAATAGTAAATTAAAATTATCGGCGATTCTTCTTCACGAAGTTTTTCTTAAACGTATTCAAGCCGAGGTTTTTCATTCTTTGCTGTGTTTGCGCTTTTTGGCCTCTCATCTCGGCAGTTTTTTGAGCAACTTGAACTGATTTCGAGCCCTTATTTCGAGCCATGGCAATCCCATCCTTCAAGAGTCTCTGACGTGCTTGATGCGCTCTTCTCGCTCTTTTCGACCCAAATAGTGAAATTAGCATGCTGATTCCATAAAGTACAGCTAAAGTGATCAAGATCAACAACTGATATTTCCACCACCATATCGCGTCTTCGAGCAGATTCCATCTCCAGAATACTATAGAATAACCGATCACTAGATAAGAGATACCGACACCATAGGCACAGGCCTGCCCTCTATCTTGCTTGATAAAGATTGCATGAAGCATAAGACACAAAAAGTACAGCGCGAGTATAATTCCTCCATCAAAGAAAACCAGTTTTGAGACAACTGTTATCAAGATCCCCGCGTATTTCAAGAACCCTTGTAGGATCCCTGAAACTGAAAGAGCGTGTAGAAGAATCAAAAAGATAATTAGAGTGCTTGTAGATGCTTTTGCAACACAAGCTTCTAGATCATGTTTCTTGGAATTCTGACTGCAAACCCAGCAAAACTCATATTTACACTTTTGGCAGGTCATATGGTTGCAACCTCCGTTCTTGTTAATCCAAATTCCGCATCCAGGACATCTTTGAGCGAAGAACAGTTTCCATGTTTCGCTCCAATCAGGAAGAAATCCAAAAACACATCTCTTGGCTGCGCTAGCCCCTGCGTCCATCCATTGAGTCCCGCAATCATCGCATACGAGCGGAGTTTGGCAATTCGATTTCGCATCTAAGACGCCGGAAAACTTGCAGCCTTGTTTGGGACAAGTTCGAATGTCGGCATTGAGAGAGAGGTACCTGGAGAACAGCTGTTGGTTTATTTCGTCCTGCTGGTGTGCAGAGAAGACAGGCATAATCGCAAGAGGTTCAAATTCATTGAGACAGGTCATGCATGGAACCTTTCCGTTGTAACTTACTTCAGAGGCTTTCGAAACGATCCAATCGGACACACAGTTTGGGCAAAAAGAGCAACCACAAGGCAGGTGAATTTGAAAACTCGAGGAATAGCAAACCGTGCAATGTTGCATTGAGAAAAAAGAAATAAATAAAATCTTTCTATCTAGTTTATCTTGAAATTACATCTAAACTAATTCTTACACTGAATGATTTCTGAACTGATTGATCATACAACGATATCATCGTTACACTGGTTCAGAATCGAAATTTTGCCGTTTTTCAAGATTCATCGTCTGGGCTGTCTCGATATTAGAGAGAAATACCTTGATTCGAGAGCTGCAGCATCATCTTTTATTACATACGTCGCTTTTACTTTAAAGGAAGGGTTCAGTCTTACAAGAAACAGTAAATCAATGAAGAGAAATTTATTAAATGAACACAACTAATCTGCAGAATAAAAAGCTTCTCTTCGAAAGTTACTGTCTTAAGGCTATTAAACAATATCTATTTCGGCTGTTTCTCTGCGAATAAAATTCAAGCTCTGTCTTCCTGAATTTAATTAGATTCAGTAAATTCGATCAGCTACTATCCAAGCATTTGTATTCTTCCAAGAAGGTCTGCTCTTTGAGAAAATTGAGATAAGGCATGACCGTCACAGCATCATAATTATTGCGGATGATCGGCCTCTTCATTTCATTTTTCGTCATTTCTTTTCCAGCGCTGTCAGTGACTCTTTGAGCTTCTTGGAGTGACATCGGGACTTGCTTCTCCTCCGATTGAATGAGTTTTTCGACGTCTATCTTGGTGCCTACTATTCCTTTATTTTGGGTCTGACCAATGAAAACAAGCTTCTCAGATCCGTCCTTTGGATCTGTGAGCACCATAAGGTCATAACTAAGAATATTCACATCGAATGGTATTTTAAACTGTAGGATCCATTTATCTTCTTCCTTATCATATACCTCTATCAGAATACTCTCGCAGCGAGAAGTACTCGAATTCTCTCGTGATGCAGCAAAGAGAAAGCCCGCATTCTGAGCCACTGTTATCTCTTCACTCTTATTTTCCATTGGATTCATATTTCCTCCGATACTCTTCATGGGAATTTCAGTAAACTCCCCTAAGTCGTAGAATGAACAAATTTTGCTGACTGTAACCGGCAGTTTCTTCGCGTTAGCCACTCTCGAGCCACCCAAGAGGAAAATGCCCGCCTCGTCGGCGATTATTGCACGATTGATTAGCCCGTCATCGTTCTTGAGTACTGGATAAAACAAAACGATTTTTTTCGTACTTCCCTCTTCCATGAACGTTTCTCTGAGATCAGCATACAAAATATGGTCTTTCAATTGCTTGCCAATGAATGGGAATCTCCTGGCCATCTTGCCATCGAAGTAAATGAAGATAGCTGCGTTCCAAATCGTCACATTAGACCCATGACCGTGTTCGAGCCAGATCGGTTGGATATATTCAGATTCTCCTTGATATATAGCTAACGCTGCTCGCTGGGTCACATCTTTACACGTTGCGATTAATTGGCCTCCGTCTGGAGAGAGACAAAAAGTGTAACCTTTCAGCTCGGTTGAAGAATGTGCGTTTTCTAAATTCTCGAAACTGTGATACCTAACGGTGTCTCTTAACTTCGGGAGAATAATGGGAGGGCTGGATAAGTCATTTTCTTTTTGGCTAATTTGTTCTGCCTGCTCTTTCTTGTACTTATTTCCCGTTCTTCTGCTCTTCGGAGCGGCATCCTTCATTGGTTCCGCGATGACACGATCTATCTTTTTTTCTTCTTCGACAGCCTTCCCTTGTCCACACTCGACAGCTTTCTCTTGTCTGCGTTCGTCCGCTTTCTCTTGTCTGCGTTTGTCCGCTTTTTGCTCAGGAATATCAGTTTTCTTACCTTTGCTTGGGAGAGTAGCATTAATTTCCTCAGATTCCTGTTTGAATTCCTTCTTTTGTGGACCATTCTTAGAAGAATCATTTTTCTTTTCTGATTCTGAAGTTTGAGGGGAGATCTGAACTTTTTTTCTTACAGCATCATCTTTTTGACTCGAAGCTATGGATTCTGATTTGCCATTTGATAAGAGAGTGATTTGATGAGGATCAAGTTGAGGCGGCTTCGATATCTGGTTCGTCTTTTTCGATATTTGAGCCTGACTGTCTTCTACTTCAAAATCTCTTTGAGGAGGAATATTTTTTGGTGACTGACCTTCTTGTTTGTTGGAGCCGACGATTATATTTTCGATATGCAATGAATTTTCTTCATCGTTGTCGTCTTGGCGATAAATCCCATGTTGAGGAGAGTGATCTTTTTTCGGAGACATAATCTCTTGAGTGTCGCTGACTCTGGGGAGGATCTCGAGTTTCTGAGGCTGGTTTTCCTCATTATTATCATCATCTGTAAACATTTGTTGAGGAGCTCCTATGTTCAGAGTTTCAGACATCAAAGAATTTGTGTGTTCATTATCGATATGAGCAGAATGTGCTCGTTGATCCTTGGTATCGTTAGTAATTTCTTTTTCAGCCTCTAATTCCTCTAATTTTAAAATAAAAGGCCTCGTTGGAGGATCATTCGTGAGCCTTTGTTTTAAGTCAGAGTGAACACTTATTAATTTGCACCATTTTTTGATACTTTCGTCGATCAAACCGCCAGAGCCTCCTAAATCCTTTCTGATGTTCTTCTCCCTTTTAGCCAGTTCAATGAGCATGAGAGCCAGCAATGAATAAATCTTTAGCTGCTGATACGATTGAAGCATTCTCTGATCCAGAGTAAGCTTTCTTGTTCGAGCTCCTTCAACTTTCAACAATTTATCACATTCAGCGTCGTCCCAAATAGAGATTGCTTTCGGACTCCCCAGTTCCTCATTGATAATAAGCATCTGTGTCTGCATGCTTTCCTCATCGAATTTTCGGTCCTTTGCAAAAACCCAGATTTTTCCAGCTACCATTATTAAATCTCTTAAGACTCCTATATCTTCTGCCTCCAGAAAGGCCGTTTGTTTGTCTTCATGCAGTTTCATTAACTCCCAAAGGTCAACTGTTTCCCATCGATGAGACTTTTCGTCATAAATAGGAGAATGGTAGGTTTTGATATGAAGATTCCTTTGATAAACGCGGTCAAGTCGCATCACAATACCTTCATCCAGAGTTCTGTTAGCCAAAGCGTCTTTCACAATACGTTCGCAGATGTTAATCAAAGGTCCTTTAGAATCATTTCGAAGGAAAGCTTTACTAATCTGGCCTTTAGTGTCATGAAAAACATCGTCTTCTTCTGGAGGTGTTCCGAGTAAATTCGCAATTTCAACGACGTGTTCCTGGATCGTTTGATTTCTAGCGGAAACACCAAAAATATCAACAGCGTACAGAACAGCCTCAGCAAGCGATTTCGCATTTCCTGAACGAAACATCTCATCTTTCAGAATTTCATTGAAAAATGTTCGAATGGTTTCGAGATGCACATCTTTTTTAGTCTTTTTTTTGCTGATTTCGATGTATTGAGCCATAAACAACAAAAACAAAGTTGTCTCTGGAGTTAAACGACGGATAATGTTAATCGTTTCCCCAATATCAGATTTGAAGAGAATTAATTGATCGCCTTGCAGCATGTCATTGTGCCTGGGATTGGCTATCATACTTCTACTATGAACTCTGCTGGTTGATTCAGGTACTGAAGCCAATAATTTGCTCTCTAGTCTGACCACCGCGATTGTCGGCCGCTGGCTTTTCAAGCATATCCACGCCAGATAAAAGTTGTTCTCTTTGTTTAAAATAATGTAGACACCTTCTTCAGTAGAATAGACATTCCGAGAAGGGTCTCCTAAGAACCATTTTGCCTTTTCTTTCTTGGATGTGATAGTTAGATCTTCAATAATTGATGTGACGGGCGAGAACTCCTTACTATCGTGGCTGATGATCAGTAAATCAGACGACTGGAATTATTGTGAAGGTATTACCTAAACTCTGTTAAAGTATGTTTGGAGTCTGGAAAAGGGTATCTTGTCCCTGCGAAGAGAAAAAGGGTTGAATCTTTGGTTGGGTCTTGGAAGCAGCAGCTGTATCGGTGAGGGATGTAAGGGATCTTTGCTTCAGAAGCGGCTTTATTGACAAGTTTATATTCAAAACTATTTTTCTTGAAATCCATTTTGTAGTATTCTACGACGTTAATATAGTTGGTATCTTCGGCGATTCCTCCAAAAACATAAAGAAAGTGTGTTTGATTCACTTTATCTTGGAAATAAGAGCAAGACACACTATGCCTTGCCTTGAAATCATGTCGATTTGAAATTGTCGGAGTCATCCAACGTTTTTCATTCAAATCGTAATAGTAAATGCTCGATGAGATTCCTCCATTGAGACTGTTCTGTCCATATACCCAAAATATTTTGTTATCACCAGAGCAAAGTCCCAAATTTATTAGAGGACCATGCTCTTCGGAGTCCCAGGGATGGTTGTTGTTGAGTTCAGTGGAATCTTCTCCAACAAGCTCAGGTTTGTCGGTGGAAAATTTAAATTGGAAATGCTTGGTTCTCCCTTTGAAATCAACGTTGAAGTAGTACAATTTATTGGATTGGTAATCCATAATATATTGCGATGTCCTGGACGGAAGGAAAGAGATGCCATCTTTGATTGTAAGGTGATACTTTCCAACGCATTCTTGTATCAAAGCACTTTTAGTGGTGGCATTGAGGGTTTTTCCATTCAATGTTGGCTTTAAAAGAAAAATAACTGTTTTATGGCTTCGCAGGCTATAATCTCGAAGCTTTTCGTTTTCAGACGCTTGTTCCTCTATTTAGATTTAAGAAACGCATTACAGCATACATGAAGACCAGTTTAATTTTACTTAAGAACGGATTTGATATCACATCCTGAGGGAGACCCTTTTTGTATTCATTTGCTTTGTTTTTCCTGAGTTCTTTAAGAAGAGTGGAGAAATTTGATGACATGTAGTGATATGTTGGATGCTCTTTGTATAGCTCTAGCGTAGCTGCCAGTGATCTCTCGTAGGTAGGATTGTATTTTCCATAGTTAAATTCTTTCCTTCGTTTATTTTTGAACACTTTTTGTCCTAGATAGAGAAATCAAAGTTAACATTAGTGAGCCTAGAGGTTCGACTAGAGAAATTTACTCGACAACACGTGTAAAGATCGAGTAAAACACTCTTGAAAATAGTCCCAATCTGGGGCTCTTGAGAATTTAGGGAGAATATCTGCTACAAACATTTGAATCGCTTCATTGTCTATCGTGTCTCTTTCTTCGGGAACAAAAATCCTATGAGGACACAATACTACGTTGTAATTAGCAGCCAAACAAATGTTATAGAGAATTTTGCTCCAGGTCGACGGCTTCAGTGCAAAACCTGATTCCTTGTGGAAAGAGATAGGATAGTTGACACAAACAATCTCTGTCTCGAATCTCTTAATTGCTGGAGTTACAATAACATCGAAAAGCTCGTAAATATAGTCTGAGTTTATCGTCTCTTCCGAAGCGTCCAGCGGTAGCAACAAAATATTTTTGCTGATTGTAATCACGTTTTTCCTCTTCAAGAGGACTCTAGCATCTAATTCATCCCGCGAAGACTCTGTGTTCTTGTTGTCCAGGACCGGTCCTCCTGTGGTGTTCAAATATATCATAATTATCTGCACATCTTGCGAAAATTTGGTCAGAACATCGATGTCGATCTCCGAATAGTAACCCGTAAAGCAAATGTAAGTGATTTTTGTTAAAGGTGCCTTTATGTTCTGGCCCTCTAGGCCTTTCGGCTGTTTTTCTGTTAATTTCTCAAGCTTGAAATTGTAAAATGAAATCGCGAATGCTAGCGGAGAAAGTTTTAAATTGTATGGGAATGTATAGCTTAAATCCATCAAGCAAAGCACGTTAGTATATTGCGATAACCGAATTTTATCTAAAACATCTTCGAAGGAGTCAGCAAACTCAAGATTTCTATCGCCCCAAAAATCTTCGTAAAATTTTGGGTGGTCTTGCTGCATGAATGATTGAAGGCCCTCAATTTTTGTTGGTTTATCGGGAAAGAGCCCGTAGATTGGAGTGTAAACTTTCTCCACCAAGTTCTGTAAAAAAGGGATGTAGAACTTATCGTATTGAGACGCTCTTCTCAGAGTGGCTGCGGTTTGGCCTTTATGCTCTTGAGATCTAAGAGAGGGCAATTAGAACCAAAAAGCTTGAAAAATTGAAGAACAGCAATATATCAATGAAAATAGTTTTGACAGATAGAGGCAGAGAGTTGGTAAGGGAAAACTTACTTAAGATCCTTGCACCATTCTTTACAATTGTTGTAGACAGAAAGCAGTTGCTTCTGAATTAAAATACTTTGGTCGTTTCTCTCTTTGCTATCGTTTTCTGGATGTGTTCCAAGGAAAACATGAGTCTCAAGATTTTTTTGAAATTGAGTGGTCTGGGTTTTCGTTGCTGATTGAGGATTCTGCATAGATTCGTGACAACTTGCTTCTAGCTCAAACTCGTTGAAATTTTGGGAATAGCTTTTTTTATTATTGGAGGAAGTTTATTTACATTTAATTTCGCTGTCTAGACAGAGAGTGGATTTTTCACACTCACTTTTTATGCTTACCAGGTGAAAAATTAGTATTTGAGTAAAAGAAATGATTCAGGTGATGTCTCTGTTGTTGCAAAAACTGACCATTCTGTATTTTATCAAGAATAGTTGCTCTTGGCACGTGGATAATTCTGGGATAAATCTGTTATAGCAAGATTTTGTAATCGGCAGGTGTGAAAAGGCAGTTTACTAGGCGAAATGATGTTTGCAAATATTAAAACATTTATCCTAAATTGCTGATACGTCCTGACCAGAGGTGGAACAGGATGCTCTTTTCATTTTTGGGTTAATCATTTCTAGACATGCAGATCTCTAGGTTTCCCATACGCAGAAACTTGACATGAATAATCTATAGAGGAGTCGGTAACTCAATTTTGACGAGCCTAAAAATGTTGTCGTATTCGTTGGAATTTTTTTTTCGAAGGATGTGCAGAGTTGTTAATTGATTTAAATTTTTCTTCATTTTATTTCTTGCTACAAGAGTTCGTATTTCGACAGATCTCTGCGTAATACTTGCGGTGCCAGAGAGGAAATATTGCTTGGATATTGCGTCATGAATATTTCAGCGTTTAGGAGGAATTTGGCACAACTTATAGACCTTCAAATATTTCGGAATAAAGAGTAGGTGAGATATTAATGATTCAGCAATAATTTCGTGTTCTTCTAACACCTCCGTTATCTTGCAGGTTAATCAAGGAAAATTCCCAACAGTTTGACGAACAACTCACACTTGTACATTATTCCAGAAAATATAGTACAGAACGAATTTCATAACAGCTACATAAGATCTCAGAATAGAAAACAAACAGTTGACGGTGATTTTCAATTATCTTCTGTTGGCACAAAAAACTCACACTGGCAAGGGTGAAATTTCCCTTCATTGTTGGATTCGAATATTTCATTTCTTATTTTCCTCTTCTGACCCTAATTTCAATAATTTTTCCTTTTCAAAGTTTTCTTCCAAGGCTAAAGAACCTTAAATACCCGCTGTTAAATGATACTGAACGTTCCTGTGTCATTAATTTCTATCAATGAGACATATTCCATTGCTAAAATAATCATTATAGCACTACACGAACCCTCAATCCCATCTATCGTATCAGCAGATGAGGTATTCCAATATTACATTGCCAATATAAATTTGTAAGTTTTTAGAACTATGAGAAAGATATACAAAAACCAAGTTTATACTTGCGAATGAGAACTTGTTTTATTAAATAATTCCTAATAAATCGAAATCGACTGCAAGCGACAAGAAGGTCCATAAAGCGATATGAACGAATCATTGTATGACCTCTTCAAAACCGACATGCTTGACGCATGCTTCAAGGCCCTCAATAAAGACAACAAGCCCTTCACCCCTAAGGATGACTCTCGATTGAGCAATTGCTACGCTCGCTACTTTGATACTTACCGTCTTATTTTAACCGAAACTAGACGGATTGCTGAAGAAAATGCCGCTGCAGGAGGCAGAAAATGATTCTGAAGCAATAGGTGCTTAAGCCACTCCAGGCGCTTCTCTCATTATGCATTTGAATATTAGTTTGAATTACTTTTATGTTTTTCAACGATATTTAGTTTGGGTGGCTTGTAACAACTCGTATATATATGAGAGAAACCATTAGTACTTAAACAAACATGAACAATTTCGAATGATATTCTTCTAAATAAATCAATTTATCATGAAACATTATGAAACATTGTAAATATCAAAGCATTTGACACGATGATAAGCTTGATTCAGTACAGAGTGAGGCAGGTTAAGTCTCATTACAAAGCAAGAGAGCGAGTATATGTATATAAATTTGGAATTTGAAATCCAAGTATAAACCTGAATTAATATTTGAGTTAACATGGGTGCCTACAAATACCTCGAAGAACTTTGGAAGAAGAAACAATCAGACGTTATGAGATTCGTTCTCCGTCTGAGAACCTGGGAATACAGACAACTCCCAGCCATCCACAGAGTCCCAAAGCCATCTCGCCCAGATAAAGCCAGAAGATTGGGATACAAAGCTAAACAAGGAATCGTCATTTACAGAGTCAGAGTTAGAAGAGGTGGCAGAAAGAAACCAGTCTCCAAGGGTATTGTTTACGGTAAGCCAGCCAGTCAGGGAGTTACCCAGCTCAAGTACAAGAGAAACAACCGTTCCGTTGCTGAAGAAAGAGTCGGTAGAAGACTTGGTGCATTGAGAGTCCTCAACTCTTACTGGGTCGCCCAAGACGCCACTTACAAATTCTACGAAATCATTCTCGTTGACCCACACCACAACGCTATTAGAAACGACCCAAGACTTAACTGGATCGCCAAGCCTGTCCACAAGAGAAGAGAACTCAGAGGTGAGCTGTTTTTCTATGTCTTTTTTCCTCTTTTGCTCATCGATATTTTGTCATTCCGGTTTCATTTGAGTTTAGTCATATGATTTTTCTTCTTGGTGATGATATGCTAATGATTGTTTTGAAAAATAGGATTGACCGCTGCTGGAAAGAAGGGTAGAGGATTGAGAGTCAAGGGAGGCAAGGACGCTAAGAGAAGACCTTCCCAACTTGCCAACTGGAAGAGAAGAAACCAAATCTCACTTCCTAGATATAGATAAGTTTCATGAGGTTGGGATTTGGTTGTATAATTATGTGGATTATGATGTATTCTTTTACATAGCCCGTAAGCATTTATACTATAATCCTTAAGAGCACATGTTGCTTTTATTCAATTTCTTTTATCAAGCTCGGCACAGCCCGTGATATTAATTGAACTTTTTAGAAATCAACTAGGAAGAAATACTTGTAAGAGAATTTTGGTGGTTATTTTGTGAATATTGTTAAATGAGGTGATGAATCTGTCAAAATTTTCAAGGACTGAACACATTTTTCCGCATATATGAATAATCCTTAGATCTTTTAAGGCACGGCGAGAATTTCTTTTATTTATTTTGCCAGTCGAAATCATCACCTATTCGATCTCTCTAACAAATTCCGGATCCTTTTTCACCTAATCATAACCATTAACACAAAGATGGAAATTGAGTCCGATTCTAATTTTTATATGATAATTTCAGATTAAGCGTAAAATTCGCGAAAACTGCGAGCAATCAACCGAAGTACTTGCCGTGAAGCTCCAGTATTAAACACAAAAATTTTTGTTTGCCTCATCAACAAAAAATATTTTTCTGTTCCTCCAAGCTGGCTTCGACATAGATTATAGATTCTCGTTTCAATTATCTTCAAAAGTCTCTATTGAATGAGACTCTCTAACTACCATTTCCTTATAGACTCATATATATAAAGAGAGGAGTGTATTAATTCTGAAGATACAAAGTATTTTTTCAGCTAACTACAATCCCTGAATTATCGCCTTAATGAAAACCATGAAATTATTTTTGGATAGTTAACAATTGTTTGTGTGTACGAGATTGATATATAATCTTATACTTACTATATGTAATACATCAATGATTATGAAAGGGTACGTCCCAAAATACTCTTTGGAATATACTCTAAATACGTAAATATTATACGCTTAAGGTGCAATCAGGTAAATGGACTAGATCTGGAGCTATCTACTATTATACTTTGTTGATAATTAAAGAAGAAAAAATAAACGGATGATCAAACCCAATGACTCCAGCATATTAGCAATGTTGCCAGGGAGTCACACCCAAAGGACTTGAGTCCAGAAAGTGAACAATTGAGTCAATTGCTCCACATTATGGCTCGGAGATGCGAATATGCCCAGCGCGCTGTACGATTGGATCAACCTCTCGAATCTACCCTTCGAGCACTTCAATCGGTACAAGAAATCTTGGGGCAACGTGAAGGAAGTGCAAGTTTTGCACTTGTTGCAGCATTCAAGCGCGAATTTTCGCGTGGCTTGATTGTAGTGCTGGAAGAGCCAGTACTCATTTGACATCAATGCCAAATCTTCAATGTTAGGGATTTCGTCGCGGATCCTTTGGTCTGGTAGGAACTTTGTTAGGATGACTGAATTGGTCATGATAACATTGCAGGTTACCAGGAGCTTCTTGTAGCTATTGAAAAAGATTTCCTTGCTGGCGAGGTCAGAGAATCGCATGAAGGAATCAACCTCAGCGTATTGATTGGTAATCTTTTCCAGCTCTTCAGGCAGTTCTTCGAGAGAAAATATCGAAAGCCAGTCGAGGTAGTCAAACTGTCTAGATTCATTGAGCAGACATTCCAAAATGAATTCCAGGCGTTGTTTCCAGAGGGCAATCAAGGCGTTAAGTGGGTAGAGGTTGAAATATTTCTGGTTTGTGATCTCGCAGTTCACTATGCTCGTAATTTTTTTGACCAGTTCAGTGAAGCAGTGTGTCATTCTCTGGTTGAATTCGAAATCCTCGAGCCGAGCAAGAACTTCACGAGCGAGTGCTTCGCAGAACCTCAAGACGCTAGATTCGCTTCTAAGCGTCTTCTTTGGAAGAGTAGCCTTGTAGAAAGGAGCTTCTTGGAAGGGTGTTCCTTGGATTAGATCGGTGCTGGTGGAAGAATGGTCGGTTTCTAAGAACGACCACTCATTCCCATACTGCTTCATGGAGAAATCGTTAACAAAGGCCTCCTCTTGAGTGAATTTTGAAGGAGCCGAGTTAAAGTCGATGAAAGGGGTATCCAAGGCGAAGCTCTGCATTTTGCTTATTATTTTAAATTATGTTACGGATCAAAAACTTCAATCGATAAATCGACGGACCTGATTTCGAATTTAACCAGCGAGGTTGGTTCTCAGAGGATCCGTGGAATAATTAAAATAGTCGCAGTTTGGTCAATTTTCTTTTCTAATTTTGCATTCGATTCAATTATAATTGCAGCAACGCTTTGGAACTATTTCCAAAGATTGGATAATATTAATTTGTTTAATGAGTCTATTCCAAAACTCGAAATTAAGGTACGTAAAATATAGAGTTGCTAACCATGATGTCAAAGGAACACCGATCCTAGCATCTTGACACCCACTTTTTTCCAAGAATGTAGTTAAATACCTAATTCTTCTTGGTGAGCTCTAAATTTGCATCATTTATGTCTAAAAGTCAGAATAAGTTGATTTTGAAAATTCTAAACATATCCATTTCCATCTTTGCTCCCGTTTTGAAAAGTGATAAGTACAACTTATCGCGACACGGGGTATGACCTGAATCTCGAATTAGAGCCAGAAACTGTTTTACTAAGGTTATTAAGACTAAAGAAACTAATATAGTCAATTATTTTGTTTTTCTTGAGGTGATAGTAAAAAAACTATGCCATTTTACTAAACTCGGAAAGAGTTATTCGCGGTAGATCGGTCATAAACGGCCATTACTATTGTTATCGCAAGCATTCTAATGTTTTAAAAGCTATAATCCGCCTCATTCTCACAATTCTATCAAGTACCTCTTTATAAAAACAGTAAAAAAGGAAGCTTCTTAAAAGAATCGGTAAGTAGGTGGGCAACCTATAATTGACTTAGCGTTTATCTTTGGAAAAGTAGCAAATTGCCCGTGAATTAAAAGTCATTATTCGAATTCTGGAACACATTGAATTCTGAATTAAATTTCTTTCGAAATTTCATAAATTAAAAACTATAAACCCTGAAATGCAAAATTCATCATTGTTAATTAATTTGACCTTTTTTCATTTATCTTGATACTCGAGACCCCCGTTTGACTGACTAGGTGAAGGTCAAACTAATCTACTTAAGAAAGCAGAATGTGTTTATCTAACTTGGGGTGTAATCATATATGGTAGTCGTAGCGAAATTCATTTCATTGTACTTGGAATTAACAACATTAAATGCCGAGATGAGGAAGTGAAGAGGGAAATAACACTCTGTAACTTTGCCGCTGAACACAAGGAGCTCACAAAAGCATTTTCATTCCTATTTGCGCTCATTTTATCGTATTCTCCGTTACGGGACATCCTATGTTTTATATGCAATGCAATCAGAAAATATCTAATAATTGTTGAAAATCCACTCTCTTTTCTTCTCAGATCGAAGTAATTTTGTAACTCCTACTTCATGTTTGGTTTGTTTTTTAAATTAAATACCCTTTTGTACCGATGAAGTAAGTTGCACCATTCTTAAATATCTCGAAATTGAAGCCGATTTCGGTGTCTTAATGAGCTTGCTAGATGACTTCAAAACTGGACTGCCTACGATGAGACGATGGTGCTTAGAGTTAGAGGCCGGAAGAGTTATGGGAACATGGTTTCCTATAAACTTACCATTTTGACTTTTATTCAGATAATGGAAAAGAGGTGAGAACCTTATCACATTGGTTCATTACAAATCGCTTCAAAGAATTGCTAACTACCAAGAAAAACTGCTGCAATTTCTCACTTCTCATTATCTTCACAAGGCTATTCTATTCAGGTTCTATGCTTAGTTTCTCTTAACAAGGATTCAATCGGATCGTCATGGGTTTGTTTGTGATGCCTGACTAAAGATTATTAATGAGTGAGTTGATTTTCATCCTACTTGCTGCAAAATTTCGAAGACCTGTCCTTGTATTTCTTTTCCAAAAGGAGCAATAAACTCAACTACTTAAACCAATATTCTGTAGTCCTTATGATGGAGGACTTGCTGGAAATTTTTTTATTAACTAAGAGAAACACATTGTATTGTTTTTTGTTAAGATTTGAAACGTGAACACAAAGAAAATTTAAAGGTATTACATTAACTGATCACAACATGAAGATGTAAATGAGTTAATTTATCCAAAATTGATAAATAAACAGTCAACCTAAATGTGTCTAACTCTTAGTTTAATGTACATGGAACATAGCTGACGCGCTGGTATTTTGTAAAAATAGTTTCGTTACCTCTCTGCTAGGAGCGGCTGATGAAGCCTGTTCAATCTCCATAGCTAACAAAGTAACTAACTCGGGTATTTTGGTAATGGAAATCCAAGAAATTTTGAAAAAATGTTTAAGCCTGGTTCTTCGCTCTGATCATCGTGAGTTGGACTTCTTCATTTGTCGCAGGCACCGTTTTTTTGAACCAATTGCTCTCTCTGATCTGCTGAATACTTGGTCGTTTATTCGGATCAGGGTTGAGCATAGCTTCTAACAGCGCCTTGAGGTCCTTATTAAAAGTCTCAGCTTTTAACCATTTCTTTTTCATCCATCCTTGAGTCAATTTCCAGTAGTTCGCCCACTGACCCTTGAGAATCAAAGAGAAATTTTGATCGGTTTCCTTTGCGGTTTTGAATGGATTGAACCCTGTAACAAATATTAGCAGGAGCTTTCCAAGAGCAAAGATGTCCATTGGCACACCGCGGTACCCATATCCTTTGTGAAATTCTGGTGGACAAATTCCTGGAGTTGTGATTGAATTTTCTTCGATGAAAACTCTCTCTCCGTACTGGTCTCGATATCTCACGCTATGACCAAAATCTGTCAAGACTAAATCAAAGTTTTGGTCGAGCAGAATATTTTCAATCTTGAGATCTCTATGACAATATCCATTTAAGTGAAGGTGCTCGATTGCGTCGAGAATCTGAGCGAAATAATATCGAGCGACTCGCTCTTCAAGTTTTCTTTTGCGAACGAATTCGAGAAAGTCACCATTGATGTGATAGTTCAAAACCAACACATTGTAAAAACCGGCGCCTGGGTTCGGCTTTGCGCCGTCTGCTTTCTTTACTGAGGGAGTTCCGAAGAAGAACCTCGCGTTTTTTATGATCTCTGTGCACCTGAGGAGGTGTTTATGATATTTCAGTTGAAAAATATTTTTTTCATTCTCGAAAGAACCTCGATGGTCTGTCGCAGGAATCGCTTTCAGCACCACGAGGTTCGCTGCTTCTGGCTGGTCAAAGATCGAATACCCGAGATACACTGGATACAAATGATCTTGTCCAAGCTCTGCGAGCAACATATATTTATCAACGATTCCGATAGGTTGCTGGAAGTTAAATGAGTGCTTATTGGTTGGATTTGAAGGAATTGATTGTTTGGTTGTTGAAGTGGTGACCGGGAGTGATGAAGTGATTTTATTAGTTGGAATTGAAACAGGAATGATGTTCGCACTAGGATTATTCATTGGTGTAAACTTGGCTGTTTGGAGCGGAGCCATCTGGACGTTGCTCGTGTAAGGCGAGGCCATGATGGGGGAGGTATCGTTGGTTTTTTGGTATTGGACTTGGGTATTTGATGTGAATGGAGGATATGAGTATGGATTCTTGACTGGATAAGGCATTTTGTTTGGGTACATATAAGAGTGATTGAGTAAGGTGGAGCTGTCTATCATAAAGCTGGCAAATCAAAGTGACTAAGAAATTTGCTTTGGTTTTCTGAGAATTAAATATGCTTAACTTGCATTTCAACGCAGGAGCTTATAAAGAGGTAATTTTAGAAAGCAGTGCGAATGATTAAATAACTGTTAGAAGATGGAATTTTGGGTTGGAATTAGGGCAAGTGATAATCGAAACCGAATCAAAAATAAATTCAGAGCTTTATTCCTGGCAATATTTTAAAAAAAATAATCCCAGTTGCTCAAATCAAAACGGTTTCCATCGTGAATGAATTCTCAATAAATTTTAATAAAGAGAAATAGGAGTTAAATCGTAGTCTGGTAGAACTCAAACGGGTATTTTCCCGAAAATCACAATCATTCTTCATTTCTCGACACAATTTATCGAAGAAATCAGCATATTTCAAAACCAAAGTGGATCAGAAGAAAATGCAAAACTGAGATTGCTTCATTTTCTATTCAGATTGCTCTTGTCGACGTGAAGGTCCCTCAGTCATTCTAAACAGCATTAACAAAAATTAAACGGTTATTTTTCAGAATCCGGCGAATGGTCTATAATCTATCGCGGAAAATTTCACTGGACGTATAAATCAATTGTTCCAGTTACGCTGACTAAATCTCGAATCGCTTTTGTTTTCTTTTTTCTATTTAAGGAGTTTATATCGTTATTTTAATTGGAGCAAGGTAAGAAAACAGAGGAATATTTCTTCCTAGCGTAAATCGAGGGTTGCATAAGTAAGGAGCAACATCCTTGCGCAGAAGAGAAAGGGACTTGTGCTGTATAGAATTCATTAGAATCGAAATTTGAGCTTTTCAGAATCCAGAAAGTAGAAATTTAAGAATTTCCGACTCTTTTAATTTGGGTTTTAAAACACGTTGCTTTGTAGGAAAAAACTCGTGATTTGATAATTGAGAAAGACTTGAGAAGCACTCGAAAAATTTAGCAAAATATAGCCTTTCATGGAAAGTTTGCTGAATTTCTAAGCTATTGAGAGAGATAACGAGACAGAGAAATAGTCCAAGTGGAGTCAATTTCAAAAAAATTAAAAAAAAAAAGTATAATGGTACATAGAAAATAGGAACAAAAAATTGAAAATGTATGAAATGACAAGTAGAAACTGAGAGCTTCGAACATAAGTAATATAGCTAAGCAGTCCATTAGAACTAAATATATTTAGGGACTTTCATTGATATTTGCTTTATTTGATGATTTGGATGTTCGAGGCTTGATGTAGTAACTGGAAATTATTTTTGTTAAAGTCAGACGGCATTGAAGGTAAAATGCAGAGATCGAGATAAGTTTCTCCATGGTAACCTGAATAAAAAATGAAAAACAAAAATAGGTCTGTTTATTCATTCAATAATTTCTTAGGTTTACATCAGGAAAAATAGCATACATCGGTATCATAGGAAGCTGCTAAATGCTGTAAAGGCAAAATAGAGAGTCTTCCTTTGTGTTTTTGAAATTTTCGATGGGAACCAAAGTCTGATTCTAGCAAAATTGAGTTCCACAAGATATCGTAATTATCAACAGAAGTTTCATTTCGTGTTTTTCTAAGGGAGAAGAGAAGGCTTTAAACAACAACCCATAATCCAAAGGAAAGAAATCGAATAAAACAAGCCTAAATTCATTCGCAATTGGGGCAGGCCACACACTCTGATGTTCATATTTGTTTTGCAGTGTTCTCAAAAGACCTAGTAAAATTGAACGAATGGAAACACACACTCTTTAGCTGCCGTCTCTAATTTTTCATTTGCTAGGCTTAAAAATATAGAGGAATTTTGCGCCTGGAGAAGAACTTTTTACTCTGCATGAGAATAAAACAGCTCCAAGCTATTTATTCAAGCTCCCTCCCTCTCTCCTGACACTTCCTCCTAATTTCTTTGTGAATTTGTTCAAGCCTACCTTCTTGGCATTATGGGAGAGGGTCAGACCGTTATCTAATTGAAACAGAACTTTCTTTCAACAACGGAAAAATGCAAATGGGACGAAAATTGCGTTCTGTCGCAACCATTTCTACAAAGTGTCCTGATTCATGGTGCATTCGTCTTCCAGATATCCTCGCTGCTTACTAGACAAAGGTAGGCAGTTGAGAGATCAGCCGTAATTCAGTCGTTCAGTAGTCTTCAAATTCAATTTTGAGTCTGAAGATCTTATCCCTGGCTTTGATCGTTAGAAATTAAAATCAAATTTTTTCACCAAACCGCCATTTCAAACCTCGTTTTCCGAAAAAATGTCTCAGAGTACAAAGACCTCCGCCTCCTCTCCCACTCCAAATCCTCAAATCACTGGAGACCTCATGCCCTCCGTCCTCCAAACTTCAACCGGCTGCATGATTATCGTCCACCAAAGAAACTCTCAAAACTCTCTAATATACACAGCTTCATACGAGCCACTTGTCGCTCTCAAGAGCAACTCGGACGATTCATTCGAGCTCCCTCTAACATACCTGAACGGCAAAGCGAGTTTTCCTTGGAATAAGTTCGAAGAATACGCGAAGATGTCAACCAGCATAGATTCGTTTAAACAATTTCGCTGCGATCTTGATAAATTCTGCCGAGAAGTCGAATACCAAATGAATCATTCAACCGCCCGAAACGGGAAAATGTTTCTTGGTAGCCTGCTCGTGCTATCTCTCGGGCTCGCGCTTGCTATTGGAGTACCCAATCAGCCTGTTTGGTCCGTCATTATCGGCCTTCTCTTTACAGTTGCAGGATTCGTCATGGCTGCCTATCCACTCTACAAAATATTCGTCTTAAGGACAAATATCCTGATCGAGTTCGCTGATAAAAACCTGAAACAAATTGTTGAGAAACACTCAGCCACCTTCGATGAGCAAGGCCTGGTGCTTCAGAAGCTGAGCGACGGTAACAAGTTTTTGATCAAAAGAAAACCGGTTGAAAAAGTCGAATTAAGTCAAGAGCTAACGATACGCTTGGATGAAAGCAAAATTCACAAGCAGAACTCAACTATCAAAAAAAGCGAAAAGAAGAGAGTTGTTGTAAGCAATGAAAATGAAAACTCTATGGAGATCAATACAGGAGTCGCTGCAGAGCGAAAAACTATCAAACTGAGGAAAATCACAGCAAAAATCGAAAGCCCTGAGAAAGAAAATCAAGTTAGCGTGAGTTTAGAGGATCTTCAAGTTTCAATGAGCGAAAACAAAGAAAACGACCTTCCTGACGTTTCGATACCGCACGACTTGCCTATAAGTCCTCAAAAAGCGCTAAAGACTCAAGAAAGCGAGAGAGTTGAAGAAAAGCTCCCAATGGGAGAGCATACAGGAGGACTACGAGTAAGAGACATGAATATAGAACTTCAAGTCCAGGATGATAAGGAGAATAATGTCAAATCGAGCAGAAGAGAGAGGGAAAAGAGCCCGACTAAAATCCGGGTGGTACGGGAGCAGGATAAAGGTAATGATATTGATGTACCTTCCTTAGTTCTCCAGGATGCTGATCAATGTGATCAGAGTCAGAGTCAGAGTCAGGCGGGTCTTGAAGTCTCAATGCAATGCGATTTCGTGCCTGATAGTAATGTAATTCCTCAACTTGATAACACTGAGATGCAGATCAATTGCTCGCGAAATGGGCTTGACACTGATCGCGGTTTAAAGATTGAAAGTATGAACTGCTCCATTGTTGATATATAGTAATATATAATGCAGAATGACTGCGATAATTACAAGCTTAAAGTACCTGAATTTTTGTGTTGATGTGCATAATGTTTTGATCGTCTAGACCCAAATTTTTCATTATGAAATTAACCTCGAGCAGTTCGCTGAAAATGAATTTCATTCAAATGCGCTGCAGACATTAGAATTATATTGATCTGGTTTGAACTAGATCATTTTTTCTTTCAAAGAGATCCAAACGAGACAAGACATGATCAAACTTTTTCCTTTACTCGCTGGCTTAATTCATCGAGCTCATTACTCATTGGTATAATTATATCTCAAACAAACTGAACTACGAACTAGCTTACGACTGAAAAAAGGCAATGCACTTATGGTGTCTTCAATAGATATGTTTTCATCAGTTTTCCAGCTAGAAGTGCAGATACTGTAAAGTATTGACCGAAAAGGGGATGCCTCTGGCTAAATTTGCGGGAACTCTAGCATTTCTACCAGCATATGGCTTATTAATAGTTCTTATTTAGTTGAAATCCAAGTATGATCCATTAGTACATATAAATAACTCATATTATGGACGAGTTTCTACATGAGATACGAAGCTTGAAGGTCTTCATAGATTTTTTTGAGCGGTATTAAAACCATTCAATGAGGAAATAAAGGACACCTGAGCCGATTCCTTAATCTAAATTCCAGTTTGACAATAAAAGTTTATAATCATTTGAAAAAAGTCTCACCGAAAGTTAGATGAATAAAGGATTGATCCTCGCATTACTCTGCCTTCAAGCATGCTACGTCGCTTTTGGGCAAGAGATACAAGACTTCAATATGGGAATTGGCAGAGTTATGGGAAAAATGCATCTCGATGAAGAATTTTACGTCTACAAAAGCGATGGCTCTTCACATTTTCCTGCAAGACGCAGTGGCGGAAGCTGGAATCTTATGAGCGAAGAACAACAAGCTGTTATGCTGAGGGACATTATCCGTCCAACAAAGGCACCGCTCAACATAAGAGGTAACTTCCCAAGAAAAAGTGATCTCATGAGCGAAGAAGAACAACAAGCTGTTATGCTGAAGGACATTATCCGTCCAACAAAGGCACCGCTCAACATCAGAGTTGCCAATGTAGACAGACATCCAAAACAAGTTGACGAAATCGAAGATTTTCACCTTGGGAGTTTCATCCGCCGAGTTCCTACCAACAAAACCCACAGAGCTAACAGAACCAACAAAACCGCTCCCTCTAGAAATTCTACTTCCAGAAATGGCACTCGTGGCCCACAACGCCCTCGCTTTTAGAAAATATTTTACATATGAATGACCTGATATTGACTATTTGGGTGAAACAAAGATTGTTATTCCGTTTTATCTTGAAACATCTGTAGATTTCTATACAAATAGGCATTGATTTGCACTAATGAAACAAACGTCCGTTGTCACTCATGGAAAAAATGAAATAGAAGTTTGTATATACAGGTTAGCCAGCAGCAGTCTTCGTTATCTGTTCGGAGGAATATTTTTTAAAGGGAAGACCGCAATTACAAATTGTAAACTAGCTAGTAGGAGCGGAGCCACCCGAGAAGGCGAGAATTTTTTCTTTGGATTATTAGTCAGAAAATGCTTGCTTATGAGAGAGAGAAATATATTTCCTCATCTTCAAATATAAATATATTAAATGAGTTGTGTACTGCCTTTTTCTGTACATAAAAACCAAAACAAAATATTCTTGAAATCCCAAAGAACAAGCAAAAGCTAGCAATGTTCGACTTGAATCACATCTTTCTAACGATAAATCAGATGAAAATTCTACTTTCAAAGGTATTAGCCGAATAAATAATGCGCATATTCGACATTCATGCTCAATCTATTACTCAATTTTCTTTTGGAATTTGAAAAGGCCGCAAACTCTTCAGATCAATCTCGCTCTTTCTCGAAATATCTGAATTTCCAATCCCAGAGTTTTTAGGAATTTTGGGCTTGAAATTTTCTTTCCAGAAAAACAATAACGAATACAGAAACTTCAGAGCGACGTTTTAGCAAAAACCAGGCTTTCTTAATAATGCAAGGATTCTACGCCCAACTCACTATTATTTAATTATCACAAGACCACCTTCATAGACCCAAGCGAACAATATGCTATTCCGACTAACAATAGCGCTAACAATCTTAACAACAGTTACGTTCTCAGTGCAACTGAAACTCACAACCGAACGAAGCACGCTTAGCACAGCCACAGCTACCTTGCGATTCGATGATATGAGGTGCACGGCAACAGGTCGAATGTCACAAGCTTGCCTTAATCACGAAATTCAAGGTTGTGTTTGTGACGTCAATCGTCGATGCTTTAACAAGAAAACCAATAAATGTCTTGATTGCCAAGACCACTCGATTTATCTCTCCGCAGAAGGAGTGACTTGCCAGGAGCTCGGATTGAATGAATCCAATTACACCTTCGAAAATGAGACTCTGAGTAAGACAATGACTCTTCAAAAAAATAGCTATTTGAGCAAAAGAGCTGCTGAAAGCAACAATCGCGAAGAATTCATGGACGGAGGAGGGTTGGGTTCCTCCGCAAGTTTTCGAGGAAGCTTGAAGAAATCCTACAGCGAAAATAATGGACCGGTAAATCCATTCATGTTTTCTGGGAAAAAGGAAACTCCTTCGGCAGGAATGTTTGGCGGTGCTGAGCCAGAGTTAGAAATATCACCATTTCACAATTGCTCCTTGACAGAGCGGACCCCAGGGAACAGTCCTCCATTTTGCTTAGTTAACTCGCTATTTGGGTGCATTCATTACGAAAACGGTAAGAAAGCTGACGGCTTGATCAATATTTGCGGGGTTTGCCAGAATTCAGAAGTAGTTTCATACACTCTCGAAGAAACCTGCAACGGAAACATCACCTTGGGACTTCCTGAAGAACAGGTATACAGATGCCAACCTAGCGATAGAGAGGTTACGAAAATATTTGGAGGCTGCAAAGGGAAGATTGCGAATAGTTGTGTGTTTTACAGAGATGGGACCTTTGATTACATCGAGACAAGTGCCTGCGATTCTTGTAGACATAATTTTGTTACTGCCGTCGCGGAAAATCGAAATTGTCCAAGAGAAGGTTTTACTTATTATTCTAGTACAGCAGCTTCGCTGTCGTAAAAACATTGCTGTTGATTCAAATTTATTGTCAAATTTTTCAGAGAAAATTCTGAAGTTACATTCAATTTCATAATCTACATATTTAGTTCTGATTGTCTATGTGAAAAAACATCGAAAATTACAAGTAAAATTTTCTCGTTTTTCCAAAATCCTAAGAATTTGAGTTCAGGACGTCCTTTATTATCATCTTGTTTAGCTTTTTCTGTGATATAGACCAAGTCAAATGTTTGCTAATTATATCAGCCTGTTTCAGCTTAAAAAAATGTTGTTACAAATAATGTGGTATTGATAGCGCATTCGGAAACCTAGCAAACAAGCCGCTCAGAGAGTTCGCTAAATTTATTCTAACAATCTCGCTCTAATCAACTCACTTGGTTATTTTAGGGTTTTGTAAAGGAAGTGTTTATGATATATCATATTTCATTGTGAATGCAATATTTTGCATTTCCACATGAGTTTTTTCACCGTAATTTTTTTTGGACTCCAGCAAACAATTTTTTTCCATTAATTCGCAGCAACAACAGAAATGAAGGGCAATTTATTGATGAAACATCTCTTAAATGAATGTAAATGTATGAGAATCAAGAGGATGACCCTGAGACAGATACAACCAATACAAAAATATATAAGGAAATCACCTCAGCAGTAGATATTCCCCCAAAAAAAAAAGAGCAGCTAATAGGGCAATGAATTTGGTATCATTGTAAATTTTACGTGAGAAGCCCTAAAATTTGTAATTCGCACTTCTTCAATTAGTAGTATCCAAAGCTAGGGACTAAGACTGGCTGTGAAACAACGAAAGTGGTGACACCTGGGAAACCACCTCCAACCAAGCCTAGTCCGCTGTTGAAGCCGAACCCTGTGTTAACACCAAATCCTGTGTTTAATCCGAATCCTGTGTTTAATCCGAATCCTGTGTTGAAGCCGATTCCGGTATTATACCCGAGACCGCCAATTCCAGTATTAAAGCCAATTCCTCCGATGCCTGGGACGATACCTCCGATGCCTGGGACGATACCTCCGAAGCCTGAGCCGATCCCGAAAGGTGAGACGCCTCCCACACCGAGAGCTCCCAATGGGCCGACACCTCCAATGTTTCCTCCGAAGCCCATACCTCCGAATCCTGGGCCAGCGCCTCCAACTAAGCCACCTAAACCTCCATTAGGTCCATACCCGTAATTTCCAACGCCTCCAGGTGCTCCTGTGGTTGGAGTGCTTGGCTGAGCAGCAGGAGTGGTTGTGTCAGCAGGAGCGCTTGAAGTTTGAGGGGCAGTTGTGGTTCCTGTCGCGGTTTGTGTAGGAGTCGGAGTCGCAGCTTGTGTTGGGGTTGGTTCTTGGGTAGGAGTTGGAGTAGTAGCCTGAACAGGCTCTTGTGTAGGCTCTGCGACTGGCTCTTGAGTAGGCTCTTCTGTGGGTTCTTGAGTGGACTGTGCGACGGGTTCTTGAGTGGGCTCTTCTGTGGTTTGGGTAGGAGTTTGAATGGGTTTTTGCGTAGTAGTCTGTGTTGGAGCCTCAGTAGTAGTGACACTAGGAGAAGGTTCTTCAACAGGAGTGGTTGTTGTTTGTGGAGGGGCATTTTCATCAGGGACTCCAAGGAGTTCGTGGCAAGCGACACCTTCAGCAGAAAGGATAATGTCGAAATTTTGACAGTCAGTGCATTTATTGGTTGATCTATCGTAGCAGCTTTGGTTGGAGTAGCAGACACATCCTTGAACAGTGTATTGAGGGCAAACTGACGAAGCTCTATCTGCGTTTTTACATTGGTATGCTTTAATCGCAGTAAGATTTGTAGCTTCGCTAAGATCATATGACAAAGCTACTGTCGCGAGGAATGCAAGCAGTAGAATGGATCGTAGAGCTGTGTTTCTCATGTTTTGGATTTTTTCTTTAAAAAATTTGTTGCAATTGATTGTTTAAGAGTGAGAGGAACTTATATATTACCAAAGTTCATCTTTCTGTAATCGTTACGCTGATTTCTCGAAATTGATTTTTTCTAAAAAAGAAATTGTTTTAGAAAGAAAATATCAGACTTTCTCTAGCCGTTAATTGAATTTTGTCAGGATTGAAATTTTAAAAGAAAATGCCATTTGAAGCACCAAGCGACTAAAGAAAAACTTTTTGGTCTCATAATGGATTATAAAACGGTCATTTAGCCTTTGCTGTTCATGAATATCTCAGTCATACACGGCTCAAATCTTTATTCTTTCATCCTCATTTATATAGAAAGTTAGCATCCTCTCATTATACATCTTATTATTATTTCATGGAGCCAATAGACAAAACTAACTTTACAAACGTCTCCAGAAAGGTTACGAGGACTAATACTCCAAGGAAGGTATTATTGTCGGATTAATATCACTCATTTTCCTGAAATATTTCCAGGAAATAAGCTTAGACACAATTTACCGACTCCGACAAGGTACTTTGAGATTTCAATTTTTTTCCGAAGCCAGTCACTTCCGAATGGGAAGAGAGACGTTATTTGAAGGCTTAAAATGCGATTAAAAAATATCGATGGATACTAGCAGCGTATTCACTGTTACTGAATGCTCTCAAAAGAACTCATTTCGTGCTTGGGATGTTGAAACGTTAAAAGTCTTTAAGAAATGCTGGTTTAGGGTTGTTAATTTTCTCGAAAGATGTGCGCCGAATTAATTCACAACGGATTAATTTTAGAACAATGAGGAAAATTCTGGCGGTTTCGTATCGAATAGTAATACTTTCTGCAACGATAGTTGTCGCCTGAAGGAAAGAAGAATTTAGACTCATCTGAGCGAATAAATTCGCAGAGTTGACACATTCGGATTAGTTCGTGAGCTTTCCTAAAATAAATTGATTACTGAGATGTTTCAACTTCCAAAGCCAAAGAAATTCGTTCGAATTACCAATATTTGCCTCCCTTTTTACATAGTGAACATGCTCATCTGTTAGAAGTCATACTTGATTGAACAGCCCTCAAAATTACAACATTGTGTTCTGTAGAGATGAGGATCACTTATTCTGTTAAACTCAAGGCTATGGAATCAATATTAAATATAAGTTAATCTACTCTCTCATGGACCTTCAGATCACACATGAGCAAACCTATTTGGATTTCGCTGGGAATTCAGCTGTTTGAGAAATAATGATCTAACTAGGTTTGGGCGAAATAATCCCTATATTATTGCACATAGCTCTCTTACTCTGACTTATAGCATAAAATTCTATGGAGATAGATGATTGTTGACTTGAGGCGAATTCCTAGCAATTCCATGAAAGATCATTCAATTTGAGATAAATCACAAAAAACACCTCCGTCTAAAACCTAAAACTACAATAATGCTAAAAAAAAAATCAAAACGAACTTCAACACTAATTATTTTGGTTCGTCAGCGTTTCAATAGCATGCAAATTACAAAAATGGTACTATCGATACTTAATATGAAAAAGATATTCTGACAATCACTCATCCATTAAATGGGTTCTCCATAGCCAGAAAACCAAACTACAAAAGAATTTTCTTAATATATGAATTTGACGTTAAGATTGTCGTAGGTAACAATGCATATATTCTTCTTGCTTCTGAGTATCGGGTATATCCCCAATAAGCCATTATTCCCAATGAAACTCCAATAAAAATCGCCAGGTAAACAATCCCCCAAATAAACACAAACTTCAGCCAATATTGAGAGCTGGAAGCTAGTTCTTCTAAATTTTCCCTGTAAATGTGTGATACTTTACCTAATTCCATCGAAGCAGAGAGCGATAGAATCAATGAATCATAGAGTTCTTCATATTGAGTAAGATTATATGCTGTTTCAACAGTCGGACTGAGTATGAGTTTATTTCTGTACTCAGTAATAATCTGATAATTATTTTCAAGGGTGCTCACAACTCCAAATTGCGCTATTCCTTTGTTGAGCAAAGCACATACAACCGGGAGTCCTTGCATATTTTCGCAGAATAGTGCTGTATTCAGGCTTTGAATGCTATCCACAAGTTTTTTCGAAGTAAATCTATTCGATTGGATTTCATTAAGAGATGTCGTCGTTATATCTCTTAATTCCCTCAGCGAATTCACAGCATTCTGCAATGTGCTTGCAGTCTGATTGATTTTGCTTAATGCATTCATGGGTTGACCACTGTCAGCTTGGTTGATGACACTGAGCAGAGAAGATAACACCATCATAGAGAAGGCCGAGTTCATTGTGACTGTTTGGTATTGTTTGATAAGAATCGTCGATTTCGAGATTGGTGAGTAATTCACATTGTAGACAATGATAAGAGGCAGCATCAAAAAGCAGCTATAGAGGACGGCAATGAGTAAATCAAAGGGAATATTTCGTTGTAATGGCAAGATTTTTTTAACAGCGAAACGTTTTTCCTTGAGGAGTGGTTTTTGTTTCTTTGGAGTGAGAGGCGGACCTTTTTCGGCATTACTAGTGACTGCTTCTCCGGCTAATACTTTAATTTTCGCTTCCAATCCACCAATTTCTTCTTCCAGCTGAGAATTGCTAATAGTGGTCAGCTGAAATAACACCCTTTCAATAGCGGAAATAAGATACAAGGAGCTAACGAACGTCAGTGAGGCAATTAAAATCGATGCTACCGTTTCTATTATCATTCCCGGATTCAGTTGCTGGGAAAGTTGTTCAAATTCATGTATAAGTCTTCCAAAGAGGTCATTAGAAAGCAATTCAAACATATTTTCGAAATTTGAGCTCTGGGTCGCGAAAAACTCAATTACTGCTTCACTGAAAGTGAAATTGTGCTTTGGAGAGAATTCTTGGACAACTTTTTGCATGTAGCCTCGGAGGACGTTTAACACCTCATGGAAATCGCATGATCTATCCAGGAACGGAGAGTCTGGTAGAGAGAGGTTGAGCTGATAAGAATTATAATTGAAGTCGGGGTAGTAATTTTGAGGGTTTTTCTGGAGGACATATGTGGTGAACTCTTGCTCAAAGGCCAGGTATCTATCTTCAAAGCTTGTTCTGGACGCGAAACTGGCTCTCACAGCTGGAGTCCATAAGTTATTGTTCAGTCCTGTAGTAAATTCGACAAAAAGTATGAACAGTGACATAGAGTATAAAATTGCGCCAGGAAACCGGGTGATACCAGAAATTTCTCGTAATATCGTCAGTCGATCGTAGGTGTTCGTATACTCGACGATCCACACCGTAAGGAAGAACAGTACTAGCAAGTAAGCTGGCGTTCTAAGGTATGGGATAAATTTGGGAGGTACCCATTTTCGAGTCTTTTCCCTTATTTTGAGAGCTATACGCCTACCTCGTGACCCGCTCTTGATCGATCCACTGCCTAACGAAGTATGCCTAAGGTCGTCAAATTTATCAGTCGATGAGTCTATTGGAGACGAGGAGAAAAGGTTCTGATTCTTTTTAATTCTCGTCAGTGGATTATGATTTTGAGCCTTTCCTTGTAATTTTACGGGGATTTCTGGACCTTGTTTCTTCCTTTGATCTTCTTTGGAAAATTTTATTGTATTTTTGACTTCCTTCTGGGAATATGTTGAGAATTTTCTTGTGATCGGAGAGGTGGTTTCGATAATTTCAATAAACTCTTGCTTGAGGTCGGTAACTGGAGTCCCTACCAACAAATTGCTGACAAAGCTCGTTTTCGGGCTCAATATCCTCTGGAAATCAATTTTGGACATCTCATCAAAGATATTCATTTTTTGTTCTCCTTCATGCTCCTCTTCAGACCTAGCCTTCTCGAAGGCTAGAAAGTCTAAATGAGGTCGCGAATGAAAACTAGTGCTTTTGCGTTCATTGGATTCTGCTACCTCATATTCGCTGACTGGTCTCATAACTATCATGTAACAAGGATTCAAGGATTCATCAAACAGCTGCCATTTTGAAAATGAAAATTCAAATAATTGTTCATAGTCCAACAATAGTCCATATGAATGAGAAGACTCTTCGGTATTTTCAAGAATTAATGCCTTTCCATCTTTTTGTCTTAAAACTTCGTGTAGATATGTTACTTTGTTGAGAGTGTCAGTGATTTTTTTGTCGGCTGACATCAAGAGACTTCGACTATATCCCTTGATTGTTCCGTCTTCTGCGCAAATTATAAACAACGAGGAAAATTTTGAGTTTTTCTCCATAAAATATACCATGCAAGGAGCTCCATTGATCACACTGAAATTTTTCCTGATCGAGAAGGCGACTAATCCTCCTGAACTATGTGTAGCCAGGGTATCTATAGCCTTCTCCTCGGTAAACTGTAGATTTTCCTTTATTGCTACTATTACTTCGCTTTCTCGCATGTTTTTTATTCTTTCTGCATCATATCCCAGCAGAGCTCCAAGTGAAGGAGTCGAGTAAACGATTTTTCCTTGAGAAATTCCAGCTTTTTTTGATGCGAAGACAGCGAAGCGAGGTTTTGATTGTTCGAATAAGATCTCATCAATAAGTTTATTTATTGTGATATTTTTTATTGAGGATTTCAAGTGAGACGCTTGCTGCATATAAGCAGCTTTAAACTGAAAACTCAGAAACGAGGCATCTTCTAGAATGTTTTCAGCGAAATATTTTACCAATTCTTTCAACGCTTGGAATTGAGTAATAGCAGTCGAATTTTCATTCACCATCTTCAATAGAATATTTGAAGTTTTCAGTACGCTTCTTCCTTTGGTTCTGGTCGCTTCTAGGTTCAGCGTCGGTTCATGTAGCAGTTTAAGGAAGGCTAGTCTTTCATTTGCGAATGTTACCATCTTTCCTTTCAAATCATTGGAGAATTCTATCACTGAAAATACTTTTTGAGCGTTCAAGTGGCTGGAAGGTAGCGTGGATGAAAATTCAGAGATGCAAGCCTCTCTTAAGAGGCTCAGCTGGATTTTTCTTTTAAAACCAAAGGAGTATCCTCTGGACTTGAAGCTTTGAGTGATATCTTCCATAACAGTAAGCATTCGCAGGTTATCCTTCAGCACTGTATGCAGGAAAGATAAGTAAGCTATGGCTATCTCTTGAGTTTGGGGCGAAAAAGATTCGGTCCTCTTGAAGAAAGTGTCATAATTTTCGTCAATATAGGTCAGAAAGGTCTTCTCTAAATTTTTCTCTATGAGCAATGGATTGGGAATGTTATTGTTCTGGTCGGCTGATTCCTTCAGATTTGCAGTCGCATTGCCTTTCTTGCACTCAGCCTGCTTGCTCATCAGCGAGAACAATAGATGCGGAGCTATTTTCTCAATGAAATTGCTATCTGAGCTTTGAGAGCTCTGATAGTTTGAGTAGATGACCGGAAACATTCTCAACATCTCTTTTTTTGCTGTCTCGCCATTGAAAACTTTGTTGACAGCAACTTCGAACTGGTATCTCTGAAAACTCATGCAAAACCAAGAAATAAAGCAGCCGACCAATAGGAAAGGAAAATCTAAGTGGGAAAAATTTTGTTGTGCCACTTTGATTCTGCCCACAATCATCTCCAATGTGAAGCTGAAAGAAAAGGCCTTTAGAATAATTTCCATTCGATCAAATTTCGACAACCTTGGTTTTAGGCGAACCAGCATCAGTACTTGAATCAAGTTGTAAGCAAGCATTAGAGCTTCTGATACTATCTCCAAAGCGTCACTCTCGTCTTCGATGGCTTTTTGACTGAGATATACAATAACAGGAAGGATTACAGTGTCAAGATATTCACTAAATGCGTCTTCATCGAGGGGTCGTCTTTTTGAATAAGGCAATCGTATTCTGCTCCAATTAAGAAAAAGTTTAAAGATTACTACGATCAAGAGGTTGCAAACTGCGAATATTTGCAAGCTCAGATGAGTTCTATCGAGTATAACACCAAATGTAGTTTCCATGACAGGAATGGAAAGAAGGTGTCGGATGAAATATGTCGATAAAAACGGTATCAGCTTTTGAAGTAGGTTTGAATCGGTTACATTCAACATTGCTAACTTAGCAAAGGATGAAAAAAGGATAACATAGGCAAAGCAGATCCCAAATAGGAAAGGGACAAAATATTCATGATATTTTTCGGTTAGAACCATCCAGAAGTCAATTCGAAATACTTTTATCACTCCTGAGAGGGTGTTAAACAGTATTCCGTTCGAACCGTGACTTGCAGAATTTAGAAGTATCGAATTCTTCTGGAGAAAGTAGCAAAAGAAGATGACGGTATCAATCCATGCTGAGTTTGCGATTTCGAGGCGATTGAGATTGCTGAGTTTCACTGAGAATTGTGAAAAAGCTTGATGAGATTTCATGAGTGATTTATGAATTATTATTAAATTTCCTATGTGTTAAGAAGCAAGCAATTTGTATTTTCATGTAATTTATTTAAAATTAACATAACCTTTCTGACGATATTCTCTGCTCTTCAATCTTTCCTGGAAACAAGAAGTTAGCCCTTATACCCTCTGTGAGGAGCCTACTTGAGCATGCTTTCTTTAGTATTTCGACTCCGATCCCAAATTAGATTTTAAATTACAAAAGGGGTGAATCCTTAATTCGATGAATGCAAATCACTTGATGATCAAATTACGCTCCAAAAAATTCGAATCAATTTTTTTACTTCTGAAAAGGATTGCCTCACTCATTCTCTCCTCTTTTCCCGTAGCTTTCTCATATCAGAAAATTCGAATCATTTTAGGCGAGCAAATGGACCGACAGACCGACACGTGTAGAGCTTGATATCTTGGAATAAAACGAAGGTTCTTCGCCAATCTCATTACAGCATCTTTAGTTTTGCCGCAATATACTACGAACAACAGAAATATGATTAGGAAATTGGGAATAATCGACTGGTCTGTCTCGAAAGATGCACTCATGTTATATTGAAACATAAGAGAAATTGTTCAGATAAATATTTACCCAAGTTGAAGATCTATTATCTCAATATGCTTTTAAAGCTTCTCTCAGCGAATTAGGATTTCTTTGTGACCCGAGTAATCTTTGAAAATTATTTTGTAAGCTATTATTCCTCTCAAAACTAAACTCATTTCATAAATTGCTAACTGGAGATTGATAATGATAATCTCTTCTAATTATTTGCAGCTAGATAGATTCACGAATTTTCTTTGCATGAAAAAATATTTGATCTCTTTTAAAATTTTTATCAATCAGCAGTCATAATCACAAAAGCCTGAATTGTGGATACAGAAATTAATGTCAAATGAACTCCGTATGATCTTCATTTTACAATACATGACTTCTCATGAGTTCTGAGAAAGTTAGACAAAAGAAAAGATACAATGAATCACTGATTTAAGTTTATTTCAAAAAACTGGTAAATAAATTTTATTCGAATAATTAACAGAAGGATTGTAGATCCGACAGTTCTGAGTAGAGAATTTATTTAATGCAGAAGAGCTTGCTCCTATACAGAACATTTTAGAGAACACAAATAATAGTGGGTTAAATCTAATCCTATTTCCTTTATTAAGAGCAAGACAATGCGATTACACAGAATCCAATAATATTTTAGGTAGAAACGAGCCAAAATCACATAATCGAAAATTCTTCCATAGAAAATTATTGACAAAAGATAGAATTCGAAACTATTTCATTTACAACTTCAACCTCTTAGATAACTATTTGATCTTACTCTTGTTAATGGAAATTTTCCTAGTTGCTTATTAGCTATATTAAATTGATTTGCTTTGTATTTCTCTTTAGATGTATAATTTACAACAGTTTGGCCTTACGAATCAATCCAAACTTATTTTTACGCCTGCTATGTTGTTCGAGGTACAAAGGCCAAGGCAGATGCCTGTGATTTATTTCGAAAAAGGGCAATCTTTTTTTACCTTCATCAGAATAACTATAGCCGTCTTGATTCGAAGGAGAGGTCGTTGTATTTAAGAAAGCAGGACTGTTCTTCTCTGTTACTATATTCGTAAACCTTCTCTTCAACAACCAGTCGAAATTACACGATTAAACTCAGAAATCTCATTCTCAGTAAGAATATTTTTTGCGCGACTAACGGTCAAATTAGTTCGCAGAATTTGTTATTTAGCTGGACCTGACTGGCATGGCTTAATTATTTTCCAAAACAAAATGAAAGCTGCTTCAAAACCCTCTTCCCGTGAAACCAGCCTCGAGCGATACCCAGACTCCAGTAAGCAGACTAGCCAGCCTCTTCGAGGCCAAAGAAAGTCTGTTCCTTGCTTGCCAACTCAAATGATCTCCGCGGTCCATTGTCCTTCCTTGAACGAGATACAAAAGCAAAGAGATAGCAACCGCATCGTCTCAGTATATCTCGAGAGGCAACGAAGTTCTTCGTCTGGCTCTATCTTAGAAGGCGGAATTTCAGAGCCATTCCAAGGCACCGTAGAACGTTTATTGAGCTCTCATGCTAACAAGCAGTCAAGAGGCAGAAAGAAGAGTCGAGGATCGATGTTCACTGTTGAGTTATGGTCTGATGCCTACATAAAAAAATTTGTAAAGCCTGAAGAGTACACGATATCGAAGGAACAAAACCGAAAAATCATTCGAGAAGCCACTAAATCCACGGAGACTTATCGCAGAGATCTAGACAGTTATTTTCGCAAAAGAAATCCTGAGTTTGACCGCGAAGGCGAACTCATCAAGCATTTCGTTGATGAGCAATGCTTTGCGACTCCAAGACAAGAACGACCTAAGATCGTCTTTGATTTTCTTAAGAGAGATGTTATAGCTATCGAAGACCAGACGAAGGACGTGGACTGCAGAAAGAATCAGAGCAAGTGCGCCAGCATCCCAACAAATGCTTTAGAGAAGTTAGTAAAATTAGAAGAGCCAGACGAGCCTCCGTCTATTGAGAGAGAAGTGCCTGGTCCATTTTCCTCGCGTCCTTCGCTAGAGACAAGAACTCCGTCGACGCAGATTACGAGCTCCAATTTAGCCGCTCTTTCTCGTCCTCAGAGCGTTTGTGCGGTGTCGTTATCAAGAATCCCTCAAGTTGGAAGTGAAGTTTTCAATGACAATCCTCCTGGCCGAGAGCCAAGACGCAGATTCTCGGCTACGAGTCTGGATGAGGATTTGAATCTTTTACAAGATCCGGCAAATCTCAAATATTTTGAGAATGGACAGCTTAACGCATTGAATGACACTCCGCCAAGGACCTCTCGCTCGATTAAGTCAAGTCATCTGTCGAGGTGCTTAGAGTTGAGCAAAATCAAGAAATCTAATTCGAAAGTGAGGAGCAGCAATAATATTAACTTCCTCATTAAGTCAATTGAATTCGAGCAACAACATTCCTCAAGAAAGAATTCATTGAAACCGAAAGCTATGCCTGATGTCATGTTTATTCAGCCTTGCCTAAGGGAAAAAATGCTAAAAAATCGAGCTCAAGCGGCTGCTAATAATCTCAAAATTAAAAGCTCGGTGTTTGATACTTTTTATCAACAGCGCCCCTCTACCTCAAGGAAGCTATGGCATCCGTAATCTAACTATGCAGGAATTCAATCAAAACTTTTTATAGGGACTATAATAGTTAATTGTAGTTAAAACTAGTTAATATGTGAGTGTGTTGAGTTACTTTTTGATTTCGTCGTTTAATATAGACAAGATTGTGTGAAAAAAGCTTTAATAGTATGAATCTCAGTTATCAATATCGATTAGAAGATAATATTTCGTACCGCTGTATCAGCAATGTACAACTTTATCACTTTTGCTTCTTTCATGTAAGCGAAAAGATAAAATCACTTGTTTCAATTTCCAGTTTGTGGAATCACCATTCAATCATGATAAATTGTATTTTGAGGCCAACCTTCTAGCCTACAGAAAAGCGAAGTAGCAAGGTAACATATTCTTTGCTTTATTGAGGGACACACATCCAGTGCGTTTCCAGAATCGTAATGTTAGAGTTCTGATTTGAAAATAAATACCGAAACAATCGCTTATTATCAGAATTTCTATTGTTATCATCATCGAGCCATTTTTACATTCCATAGGCAAACAACATCTGAAGAATTTCAAGAGAAAACTTGCTGTTGAATTAATATTATCAGTTTGAGCACTAGTATTATCAGCATTTTCATTGCTAATCAATGTATAACTTAAACAACTCATAACCCGCTTTCATTTAAATTTCGTTCTCACAAATGGTTTGTTAAGGAAGTGTAAATTTCATAATGACAGCTAATAAGTACCCATCTTTTCCATTTCGGATTGAATATCAGACATCAGAATTAATAAACTGTGATAACGTTTTCTGCTGTTCGATATTGGTCTATAATTCATTTTTTTATTTTCAAGGTTCGAAGCTTGAGCCTGATTCCAAGTTCAGCATATAAAATTATTAATTTCGTTGTATCACAGCTTATTGAAAGTGAAATGCGCTGATTACATGCAGTACTCACTTGAGATCTCATAGATATGATGCTCTAACACGCGCATTTCAAGATAAGCAACGTGTGCTTGGATCTAATTAACAATTAACGACACAGAAAGTGATTCATAAATAACCTTAGCAGTTGAATACTATTTTTTTTTGGATAGCTCATTCTGAATCTTTTGAATCAACTCAAAAGTGCCAAATCAGACGGCTTTTGAGCAGCAATGATATCGTCAAGATGCTCCGTTTAGTTCACGAAGCTGAATCTTCATTCTGCTTGATCAAACATTTATTTTCAATGTTGATGATATAAGTTGGATATCAAATTTTGTTTCCATGTGTCTTGAGCAGTTTTTCTCTTCGAGAATAGCAACCATGTCAGTCTTCTAAGGTCCCGATTAGTTAATTTGATATGAAAAGCAGTGAAAACGAAAAATGCCGCTAGTTTCTTCGGTTTTCTAAATACTAACCACCCTAATACAGCGGCATCATCACGATTTAATGCAATAACTTGAGCTGCTTTAAGAGTTCATTTTCTTATTTAGCTGCGCTCTTCCCTATTTCAAGTTAATACTTGTCCGCAGTATGAATTCTCAAGTTATGTTATGAAAAATTCGTTGGTGAAAAATGGCGGGATCAGATCTCTTCGCATTAAATTCAATTTTGCTATGAATAAAAGGAATTACTACAGAACAATGTGAAGAATGATTCTGATCTCAAGTTAAATTCACCATGATATGTCGATGCGGGTGATTTAACTTGCTTAGAGAAAAAAATTTGTTGAGATTGTTTTCATGGGAAATCATTGGGATAGAAAGACAAAAAAATCCCACAAAACTACAATTCCATGTTTAAGGAGGGCAAAATCCAAATAAATTAATCTGGTTCTCGGCCTTAATGGCTGGCTATAACAAATTAGGCAAGAGAAGATAGCTTGCAACAATTTATTCCGATATTTAATTCTTTTTATGAAAATTTTATTTTTTATCCAACTCGAGGCTTCTATTTTCGGCGCTCTACGATTAAGCCCGATCTCAAATTAATTCCTTAAAATCTTTAATTGGACTATTTATTTATCTCTCAAAGTTTAAGTTTTCTGATGACTGATTCAGAGCTCCCGAATGCTAAGAGTGGTGCTTTGAGAGTTTTCAAGCCTCTTAGAGAGCTGCTATTCCCTCTAAATTACATAAAGTTACTCATTCTCAAAATTCTGAGCTGTAATGCATGAAAGTTCTAAGAAATGCAAAATCCTATTTTCATATTCAATATATTCCATTAAATCTATAAAGACCCTCTTTGCCACTTTAACATCTTCTCCAGCGTTTGATAAAGAGCATAATTCCTCTTCTCTTGGGTTATCGTACAGTCTGCAAGCTTCAAAAAAATACCAGAACTCCGGATGTTTTGTCTTACAACTGGGCTTCACGTTGTTGCTGGCGCCATCTCAGCACCAAGTTTCATTATCGTTTGATCCTTCGAGTTGAGCTTCTAACAAACAATTCTAAGATTTTCATAAAAAGATGCTCTATGCGTGTGCATTAAATCGTTGCAGATGCTGCTGGGATATCCGGCATGAACTCGTTGCCAGTGAGCGCTTCAATGAGGTATTATTAGAAAAATAGCAGCAATTCCTCACCCTTCTTCATCCAGTTTTCTGATCAGATAGAACAAATCATCAGACCAGAAAAGTGAGGTGGCGCATCATTTCCGATTCACAAAAGAGTCGCAGGCTCTCTTTCGTGAGTTTTTACTTGTCCATGGATAACGGCCAATTGAGAATTCCGGTTTGCTTCGCGAAAGATGCTAGATATTCCTTTTATGAAATTTTATGGAGTCCATACTTTAGACAGTTTCCTGATTTAATCGTTCGTTGCAAAGCAGAATTTCCATAATTTTGGAATCAACAGAACAGATTTTGAGGTAATAATGAGATGAATTTTGTTGGAGCTATTGAACAGAAAAATCAACTTGAGACAGATTAAGTTTGTTAGTAACAAAGGCAATTCAAGCTCAAATTTCTGATCAGTTTGAATCGCTTTGTTGAGTGCATGTGCTTGGCGAATAATCTCAAATGGTAATCAGCGCTTTAAAATTGTTTATTAAATAAAATATTTAAATAAAAAACTTCGCCAGTTAGATGCCAAAACCATTAAATTGCGTCTTCTATTTCGGACTTCTTTTTGTATTCGCTTGCTTCGTACACTCAGAAGATATTTGGGTGGATCCTAACTACGGGGGTACAACCTTAGGCACACAAGATTTCCCTTTTCAGAATATCAATTATGCAATCGGTGCCGCTTTGACATTGATGCAAAGTGGCGTGAAAGACATTAGTTTCATTCTCAAGCCAGGTATCCACTTCTTCTTTAGCTGCACTCTTCCTTCGATACCTGACGCTAATTATATATTCCAAGCTGCTGATCTTCCAGGTCTTCCAGTTTCTACAGATCCCACTGCCTGGTCTTCTCTACCTCAACTTGTGTTCGCGGACACAAATATGGTTCCGAGCATACCCACTGGATCGATGAAACCCTATTCCCGGTTGGCTGTTGGAGATTCTTCTGGTATTGCTTCGTCGATAACCTTTCATGGGGTCACTATCAACACTCAGTTCAATATATCTCAATGGGACGTCCCAGAGTCTCCTTTACAGATATCAGCTGTAGAGAATGTCATATTTAAATCAGTATGCTTAATTTCCAGTCCGAGCCAGGCACATTTAACGATGTTAAATATCGCTGCTGCCAGTAGTTCAGTTTCATCTATTACCTTTGACGATATTTTTGTACTCAATGGTAATCAGCCAATTCGTATATCGCTTTATGGGCAAGGAAGTGGAAGTAGTTCAATAACAACTATTTCAAACGTTTTATACATGATTACTGCTCAGTCAAGGGGAAGCTGGAACCAGTTTTTTGCGATTTATAACTTCGCTCAACTTTTCGTGACCAATATTGTATTTATGAATCCCCCAGGCTATGACCCATATGGAATACCCATTGATCCAGCAACATTAGGGATAAATCTTCCAACAGAAGTCTTACTTGCTTTTCCCTCTTTTCCTTTGTATGTGACCCCATATTTTCCCTATTTCCTCTATTCGCAAGGGGTTAGAGAGGTGTATATACAAGGAATTTCTTTCAGTGGCACTGCATCTATGCCTCCTTATCACGCATTTGCAGTCTTCGAAGGAAACAATGTGGTCATAAAAGATATTTATCTGATTGGGATGATTTGCAGAGATCTTGTGCCAGAAACAGATGGTTACGCGCAACGGCATCTTTTTACTATTGAAAGTAATAACGTCAACACTTATAATAATGCAAGTTTTTTGCTCGAGAACGTCCACCTCAATAACTCAATTTTTGAAAATGGATATTTGAAATTACTGCAAAAGTACAGTGACGTAAAATTTTTCTACATCCAAGCAAACAACTGGAATCCACAATCCTTAACAATCCTCAACTTCTACATTAATAATGTTTCTTGGAGTCTGGGAGGATCTCAGTTAATCCAAATTGATGTATCAATGGGGTGGATTCAAGAAATGACTCTCAGCAATTTTTACATCAACGACGCGAAGATTGATATGCCTTATGTTCTAATGCTGTATATCCCTAGAGCTGTCCCTTCAGTCTCTTCAATTCCGTGGAAAACCATTTCTAACTGGAGAGTCACTTCAAGTTACTTCACTTATTGCAGTCTTCTAAATTTGTACGTCCCTCTCTTCGAAGCTCACGTGAACGCAATCGAATATGATTTTTTCAATTTCACGGATATCTACATTGAGGGAAGTATTTTTACTCTAGACTACTTGCAGCAGTCGCGACCAGTGTTCTCGGCTGCGGGTGCTTATACCACCTGGAAAAATCTCATCGTAAGAAACAGCACATTCACGACTTCCTTTTTCTATTCTGAAATTGCTCCATGCAACACATTCTTTTATGATGCGGAATTTAGCGGCAATTTGATCAAATCGGGAAGCAATTTCATTTATGAGCAAACAGTTACTGCCTCGCAATCTTGGCTACTGTACAATGTTTCCTATTTCTTCCCACAGCAGTTTGCGAAAACCCTGCTTGGTGATACTAGCCCAGTTACTCCTCCAACTCTTGACCGAGGCTATTTCTTCTATAATGTCACTTTTAAGAAGAACACGATAAAGTCGGGTTCTTTAATCAGCATTGCGCCTCCTTACCTTTATATCTACAAATGCAGTTTTACTGATAACTACTTGGACTCCGCTGCAATAGCAAGCTTTCAAAACTTTTATCCTGTAGATCTAAACGCGTTCTCCTATACCAGACTCTACGATAATGAAGAAACAAAATATTTCCTCTATAAAGATCACCCAATTTTCTACAGTTTCAGAAATAGGACTCCAGTCAATGTACCAGAGTACCAAACGTATTTCCATATGATTGAAGATTGCATTTTCGAAGGAAACTGGTTTAAAACTCAGAATCATCATATTCTGTTTAAAAATATGAAAACAACTGCTTTTGGAGTGCATATAATGAACAGCACATTTAAAAATTTAAATGATAATGCGTTATCACCAACTCCAGTTCTGTCATTTTCTCTGCTTTCATATGCGCGAGTTCAAGGCAATACTTTCATTGATTTAAGCGGACATGAACCGTTAATTTCTCTCTCAGAGATGAAGTATAATCAAGAGTTCTATCTTCTTCAAAATGTGTTTACAAAGATTCAAGACAGAGGGATCGTGAAACTAAGCTCCAGCCAAATGAATACCACCAGCATGAGGGAGAATAAGATAAGTAACTCCCAATTTACTTCATCTGTTATAAGCATTTCGCCTGGACAGTTAGTGGAAAAAAGCGCACTTGAATTCATTAGAAATACAATTTCTGACATAAGCATAACTACTTTTCCGACCAGATTGGCAAAAGTAAATTTTCTGGGGATAGAACTTCCTTATGGTGAATATGGACAACAAATAACAATTTCTAATTCCAACTTCACAAATGTATTAGTTTACA
>ENA-UOTX01000481-UOTX01000481.1-compost-metagenome-genome-assembly--contig:-NODE-481-length-41736-cov-28.846732_pt1 | contig 41736 bp, 31 predicted proteins | sample MGYA00238143_ERZ746982 | MGnify/ENA primary metagenome ERZ746982 (study PRJEB28758, sample SAMN06268862) | compost metagenome | isolation source: single cell | place: USA: California, Emeryville, Joint... | reverse complement strand
CATATTCCCTTTGAATTACAACAAACTTATGATGAAGAAGTAAATAACAAACTTAGTTGACCAGCAACGTTCAAATTTTTCTGAATAGCTATTTTCAATCCTCAAGAAACACAAAGCTGAGAAATCATTAGATGATTTAAAATATACTCGGGAGGCTTTGTGCAGAATCGATTATTTTAAACAGCTGATGGCCTCTCTTGAAGATGAAGCACAGCTTGATTTAATGAAAGAAATCAAATTTAAAGAAATGGAGAGGCAAGATGTTATATTTCATGCTGGTAATATTGATTTTCCTATCAATTGGATATCAGCTTGTGTAGGAGAGACTGCCAGGAATTTTTTTATGCTTTTGAAAGGTAGCGTGTATGTCATTAAAAAGAAGCAGCGACGAAGAACCCAGAACAAAATTCAAGCTATTAACAGAAAAACTGTGTTAGCTAACATGCTGAATTCAACTGATCAACTCAATAAACCTCTTTCAAACCAAGAAGGAAATTCAATTCAACGAATATCAATTTTGCAGTTGTTAGACCAAGAAGCGAATGAGTCCTCTAACCAAGCAAGTGCCACGGCTTCACCTCAAAATAAAATTAAAAGAATTGACAGTCAAGCGTTACCTGAGGAAGATCTTCATCAAGCCTTCCCGAGTCATGTGGTTGTGAATGTTTTATTCGCTCCAACTTATTTTGGCGAGATAGCGTTAAATGACTCTTCGCAGCGGTATTTTTCCTTTTTTTTCCTCAATCAACAGTTAATTCGCAAACCCAGAACGGCAACTATCGTGTGTAGGGAGAAATGCTACCTAGCGATACTCGGACGCACATCTTATTTCAAAACGTTATGTAATTAGTTTTATGATAAAAAGAAAAAATAATTTACAATATACTACGTTTACAGCTGATCACTACGATAGCAGAGGCAAAGAGAAAGTAGCTTTCTTTAGATCAATACCTTTACTCATGGACTGGCCTCAACATGCTCTATCAGCAATATTACGAGACTCAAAGCTCATTAAGTTCAGCCATGGACAGACAATTTTTAAACAAGGAGATGAAGTAAACGAAGTGTATTTTGTCAAACAAGGGGATATTGAAGTACTACTACATATTATGGATTGGTTTTTCAACTAAGAATCATTATTATAGCTGACAAAAGAAGTTCAAGTGGCAGTTAACTTCACAGATAAAGCCATTCTAGAGTCACCGACTTTTCAAAAAATTAGTTTTCAAGATATCCAAGCTTTCAAGAAAATCAATAGAAAATGGAATAAAATCGTGGAAAAGAGAGAAAAGCTGAGAGTACCCATATTCAAAAGCTTCTTAGAAGCTTAATATATTTTTATAATTTCTATGTAGATGGCTATAGTTACCAAAGGAGATGTACTTGGAGACCTTGATTTAATGAGACTATCAAAAACACGTGAATACACTGCGACATGCATAAGTGACCACACGGAATTGTATGTGATTGATTGGAAAGTAGCAACTTTTTGCAAAAGTTAAGGGAATTAATATATGATAGGTTTTTTTACTAAATGCGAGATCACCTGAAGAAGTTATTGACCATCTAATCTATGAAAGTCCAAAAAAAGAATGGAGAAACCAGTTGGAGACTCAAATGCTTGCTCAAGCACAGGATAAGTGGCAAAAAAATGAAGACAGAATTATAATGAAGCTAAATTTGGATCAGGCTCAATTAACAACAATAAAAGATTTTTCGATGGGGACTGACAGTGACGCAAGCAGCAAGGATAAGAGAGCTTTGACAATCAGATCGAGAAATATCGAGCAATCTGTTGAGGAGCCCAAAATGAAATTCATTCCATTTAAGCCTTCGGAACCTGACCTTAGACCATTATTTCCCACCAAACCTAATAGCCATAAAACACTGCAAAAGGGGTCTAAAAATAGAACGATTGGAAACATTCATTCTCTTGAAACTAAGACCATTCAGACTTCAACGCAAGAGTCAGCTCTTCAAAAAGCCGAAACTAAAGAAGCTGAAAGCTTTTATTCAAGCTTTAACTTTATCACAACTAAGAGATGCCATGAATCCAGAAGCCAAACCCAAGAGAAGACTTGTGAAATTAATATCATCGACAAATCTGAACCACGGAAACACCAAATACCAGCTCTTAAAAATATTGCCGATTTGAGTTCGAGCAAGCAGTCCTACAAATTTCATGATATAAAAGTTTATCAATCACCATCCTCTACTAGGCAAGTAGAGCCAATCTCAACCCATCCTCCGCACAAACAAGAGCAATCAACAATCTATACAAGAAAGTTAGCTGAAAGGTTATCGAAAACAATAAAGAATAAATCAAGTCAAAAATTGGATGTTCAATCAGTAAAAATCCCTTCTCTTATGAAGCATAGTCCGTTGCAGATACATCAACTGCCACAAAGAGATCCACCTCCTTCAGTACGTAAAAGAATTGTAACGGATAGAGGAGACATAGACTTGTCTAAAAGTTTGACGAGAGTGAATTCGCAGCCAGCAAAAAATTCTACTTTAACGAACTTTTTTGACTCAGGAATAGATAAATCGACGGAAATTACTAATCCTTCATCGTCTCGGACTTATTTTGCTGGAATTGGAAGGTTTACGTCTATCAAAAAACGAAGCTTTTATCCCAATAAAAATGATGATTTCTACAATTCTACTTTCTTTTCTTCGATTGTAAACACTTGAAGCAAATTTACTTGTTTCCGCGGTCATGTTTATAAATGTTATTTCGTCTATATATCTCAGACCTGTTGTGAATTCAAGGTCACCCACCAGTCTCCCTGCCATTTACCACCCTGCTTGAAACTGAGAGATAATCTCTGAACTACTTCGTTGTGTATTTATTTGTGGCAACTTTCTGTCAGATTCAATCGATGATTTGATTCAATATCTTGTACAGAATAAGACATGACACGAATATCTGGAACTTTTTATGCACAGCTTACAATGAAAAAATGCGTAAAGTCACTCTCAAGGAATAGTATTTCCGATTCTGTCAGCACTCAATGTGAAAGCTAGCGAGACAAAGTATTCTATTGAAGTTCTCACTATTTCATAGTTTTAAATAAGTCTTTTCCATCGTCGAAAAAAGCATCCTTCTTCTTGGATTTTCCTTGAAACCCTTCGAATTTTTTTGAAAGAGCGAGCATACGAACACTTTTCATGTAATTTTTCGGGTCGTCTTTCAGGAAATATAGAATGTCGTGTTTGCTTACTTTCGAAGAGGTTGAATCCTTCCTCATGGAACGTTTGTATGCCTTCACAAGAAGATTCTCTATGTATTCAATCACAATTTCCTCCAATAATTCTGCTGTCGAATCCTTGGGGTTTTCAACATCACCAAAAGCAAATAAAAGTTTCTTCACTTTTTTAGAAAGAATTACGAAAAAGGATTTAATCCAAATTACTTTCGACTTGAAGTAAACTCTTCTTTTTCCTCTTTCCTCCTGCCTTTTCATCAGCTCCTATATTTGCAGTATTGTCTGCGTCCATTTATTATCCTTTTTGTTTTGTTTTTTTTTTTGTTAATTGAGATTATGTCTACTATAATATAATTCAAGCATGAGATAATTATCTCCCGCCGAATGGAGTACGAATTCCAAAATACTTTATGGACTCTGAATAATTTAGTTGCCGGTCTCCACCTGCTTTTCATTGTCTTAGGGGGAAGAGAGAATAAAAAGAATGACCATTTAAGACAGTTCGTTCTTCAAATAATTGTGAACAGCAAATCATTCAGTAATTCCATTTTCTCAGAGAAATAGAATTTAAAACTTTGAGAAACAAAGAGTATTATCGCCTTGATTAATTACGATAAGAAACAGGAAATTTCAGGGTTTGTGAAAGAGTCATTTGAATTGCCTATTATTTCAACATTTTAACAGATGTTCAAGGTCCTAAGATTCGAAGATCAGAAAAAGATAAAATTCATGCAAACTACGGAAAGCATCCCGAATTTCAGTGAATATCTTCGACGAGAATTCAAAAGAGCAAGACACGATGAATGGGGATAACTTTTTGTTGGTTAGGTTGTTGCTTGAGTGGTTATTTTTTCCGCTCTCCTCTTACTTACCACAAAATGGCAAAACTACGACGCAGAAATTTAATGTGTCACTGGCCGACCTACCAAGAGTGTTCATTTTGAGAGCTTATTTGCTGAAAATTTGATATTCATGCAATCTATCGAAAGTAACTAGTGAAAGAGAATTTTTGGAGAGTGATGCTAATTTGGTTTAGTTTTGCAAGAAATTGTACTCACAGAGAGCTATGGATAATTATAGGCCATGGTCATGTGCCATAATGTCAAAAAAATTTGCTTTCTCTTCTCAAAGATAATCAGAATACTTAATTCTCACTCCTTTTGGATTCCGAATGTAGCGCAGTCAAGTTATTAATGATGACTCTGTTTGAATATTAAGGGTCTACCATTCAAAATACGAATCATGCACTCAACATTGGTAAGCATGCAAGCAGGGATCAAGAGATCAACTAATGATTTAGAGTAATTGCATGCGATTGGAGCAAGCTAGATGTTGGTATATATGGTTGCGGTTTCGTTCTTAAACTTATTGTATTCATCCAGCTGTTTCTGAGTGTAAAGAGATTCATTTCTCTTGTTGAGAGCTCTTTCTTCCACTTGATATTTTCTTATGCCGGCTTCACAGAATCGTCTCCAGTCCGTAAGTAAAGATCCACACTTGTATGGATTTTCTGAATTGAAAATAACTCATTCCAATGAAATCTTAAAAAGTACTCACCTTTTTCATATGGCATTGTGTCAAGGCAGGCAAAGTATTCATCCCTCGCCTCGAAGCATCTTTTGCCGTCTTGTTTTAGGCCAAAATAGGTTGCTTTGAGAGTGTTTTCAGTGGTCGCTATATTCTGCATTAGCTGGAATCTAACAAGAAGGTTGACTTTAATTATTTTTTTTATTCTAAGAGAAAAAACCACAGACATGGGAATAATGAAGACGTTTTATATAGTAGTATATTATCTCGCGCAAGTTTTTCGAGGAAAAAGTGATCTCATCAAAACTTACAAAAACAACAACTACTTTATCATAGGAAATTATTCTTTTCCATGTTTAAGAAAAATAAACTGGCTTGAAGTTCTTCCTTATAGTAAAAAATCGAGAACATTGTTTTTGTATACCCAGGTCCTAAATCTTTCCCTCTCTAAAAAACCAAGAGTTCTTTATGTAAGTTCAGCTGAGAATTAATATAATATCGTCTCAACATTACTATGAATATGAATCGTGGGAGACTTCAATTTCCATAAACCTCTGAAAGTGCGTGAAAAGTATACGTTTTTTTTTAACAGATTTGGAATCACCATGTAATCGTCAATCAAATTAATGATGAGTAACTGTTTGTCAATTAATTATGTCCTATATAATGAAGGCTTATAAAGTGATGAACAGATATATAGTATAATATATACATTGTCTATTAGATCAATTCAAATAGAAAAATTCCAAAGAGTTGGTATTAACTTGCATTAATGGCTCAATATTATTATTTTAAGCCTTCATCTATTGATTAGAGTATGGTGCGATCTTTTCTATTTCTTCCTTCTGCTTACTTCGTTAATTTTATAATATGGGCTTCTCCTTCTCCTCCAGCTACAGCAAACATTTCCATGTTTGGCGCGAAGTCAACTGAATAGAGCCCTTTAGAAAATCCAGTCACTTTGGCAAAATCCATGTAATCTGATTTTTTGTCAAAGATTCTTGCTTCGTTGACAAGACCTCCACAAGCTAAGATATACTCGCTAGTCTTCTTTCCGAATTGAGCGGAGAATACGTTTAATTTGTCATTCGACTTTCCATATTCCCAGTCAACTGTTCTGATGAGTTTTCTTGTTCCGAAATCCCAAAGTTCGATTTGATCATTCGATCTACAGCTACCAGTCAGAATTATATTATCTTTACAATCAATAGAGTCTCCAGATATTGAAGGGCCGAAAATGCAACCAATGTTCCGCCCTTCTCGAAGGTCCCAGATATGCACATTATTATCCCAGCCACCACTTATAAGTAACTCTGGCTCATCATAAAGAAATTTGAGAGAGAATATTCTGTTACAGTGACCTGGATATTGCCACTGAGCTCTATCCAGTGTTAAACTAACAGCTTTTGTTGTCTCATCATAGATTCTAATCTAAATATTAGAAGTGTCAGCCCCCAAAAAAATTTCATTTATTTTCTTTACTTTGTAATCTTTGCCAGCACTGGCGAAGGCCGAGCCATCTCGCTTATAATCCAATGCAAGAATTTGGTTGTCTTTTTCCTGAATCATATGCAATAATTTTCCTGTAATAGAAAGAAAAGGTAAGAAAAGGAAACTTCATCCAATTTGAACACCTGAATTAATGTGCCAGTGAGAGATCGTCCCATCTGCACATCCAGTTACCAAAATACTTCTCGTAGTGATTCCTGGCAGGACAGGCCGCCATCTGAAGGAATAAAATATTCCTCAGTAAATTTAAGATGATTTGTTACCGAAGTGCGGTGATCGGAATTCCATTCGACATCGAGCAATCAAGGTAACTGATCAAATTTCCTTTTTATATCAATTAGACGAAAATAATTTATGTTCAGCTTCAACCTGTTGAGACAGAGTAGACACTCGTATAACCATTTGCAAGAGCTAGTGCTAGCATTTGAGAGTCTTGATCAAATCTACAGGCCAGAATCTCTCCTTTATATGGATCTATGACTCTCGCTAGAGATATCTTCCCATAAGGACTTAGAAGAAGGTCAGGGCAGTAGACTCAGTATTCAGTAGTTTACATGGGACCAGACTTAGGTTTTATCCCTCTTTCTTTCGCATAGTTTAAGTATTTAGGGTAATTAATTGTTTTAGAAGCTAAGCAAGATGGGTAGGCTTTCGATTAGAAAAATGAGTCACAAAAAATTACCTTTTGTTGTTGTGATCTCGGTGTCTTGTTGATGGGCACCTGACATAACGGCTTCTTTCTGATTTGTAGTTGCTTGTTGATGATCTAGAGACAACTTCTCTGCACTGTACAAGCTTGATTCTTCTGGATTTGTTATAGCTTCCATTTTGTGTGTTGCGCTTTTTTGTTTATGAATATCAATAATTTGGATTTTGAGACGTTTATGAGAGCTAAATATCTAATAACTAAGATTCTAATTCTCAGTAAGAACGATAAAAATCAGCTGCTGATAAAATTTTACTGAATCATCTTTTTAATTCGAGCTGGTACATTTATTTCCTTCAGTTCCAGGCATAGCGATCATGTGACTCTGTTGAATGTCTGAGGGTCTCATTCTCCTAAATTAAGGCTCTCCGTCAGAACTTATTATACTGATGTTGACAACGGCTTAACCAGGAGAGACTTTATTCACAAGGGATGCTATCGTAAGTCGAGACAAAAATGGATTACAAGTTAGTTAGTTGATGGATTCTCTTGCGTTTATGTTTGAGAGTGGTTCTAAATGAGAAAGAGAGAGAAAAAAATAATTTAAAGCATTCTAATTATTCATTAATAGGTCCTCCTAACGCGAGTATGAAAAGACTAAAATAATTTCAATTATTTTCGCCAGCAAGAGGTCTTGTGTCAAAGAATCGGCTTTCAGTTTCGATTATGTTAATGACTTGGCGTGTCATTAATTTATTTGTGGATCGAATTTTTCCATGTCCCTTTGTCATATAAAATTTAAAAAAAGACAAGCCTATTTACTCATCAATTTTTTTTTCTGGCGGAAAGGAAGACTAACAATGTTCATTAAGCAGCTCATCTTTCATTCAAGGGCTTTTCATTCAAAAATTTTTCAGTCCCCATTTTTCCTTTTTGTCGTAAAATCAGCGGCTAACCTGTTGATTTCGATTTGGATGATGCAACGATAGATAGCTCTTTTCTGAAAAGAATCATCCTTCTCTCTGACCTCTAGTGACACATATCGCTTTTTACTTTTCTCTAATTCCTCCCTGAACTCCAGCAATCCAGCTTCTTACCAAAGAAAGCTGTGAGAGGTGATGGGGAGACTTCTTGCATTTGTCCTTCGAAATTAAATTTCTTTGATTTTCTATCAGGATTACAAATCACAAAGGAGAAATTAAAAAAATAAATAATCATAGTGATAATCATCATGTCTTATTTGCAAACAAGTCAGATTTATAGCGCTAGGATGCCTGCCAATCAGAGTCAATCAATAAGATCAATGAATAATTCATTTTCCCATAGACGATCCCATAGTGCAAATCCCAAGATTTTTCCTTGGGATGAAAAAGTTACACTTAAAAAGATTGAATTGGACAACATTGAGGTCATTCACCAAAAGTATTCTCCTCTAAAAGGATTTCCAAGTCAAGGTTTCAATTTAAGCATAAATAATGCACCGGCGATTTCTGGGATGGGATCAATGGGCGGGAGCATCTTACAAAATGTTAGAAGTTCGAAAAAGTCAGCTTTTTCGCAATCTATTGATATTGACAGAGACTCGAGCTTTGCAAGAAGGTCTGTGCGGAGTTCTAGAGGCAGAACAGTAGACAACCAGACCATAGATCCAATAATGCTCACAGAATTGAAACATTTTAGTGAACAACTGCCCCCAAGTTGTAGACTAGAAAAAAATCGAGCGGTTCCTATTATGGCTCATATCAGATCAGACCTAAATGATTTATTTTCCACAAGTGACAAGCTCCCTTCCGGAGACAGGATGGAAATTCGAAGTATAGACGGTCTGAATTTGCTGAAAGAGGACGATAACACTCATTTGGAAGCAAACATTGGGAGGAAAATCAGCGCTTTTCGTGAATCAGTGAATGAAAAAACTGGAAAGCGAGACCAGAAAAGCACCGCTTCAAAAGAGTTTCATTCTCTATCTCCGATCAAAGCTGTCCCTCTCAGAGATATAAATGTCTCTCAGGATGAAATTGGAAATCCCGAAGACATCTGCCTTATAGCAGAGCAAGAGGTACATATCTACAATCCTCGAGATTCTTGGAGCTCTCATGCAGACAGCCATCGTAAAACAATTGCACAAGAAGCTCAAGAGTTACTACAAAACAAAAAAATCAACAAAGAAATTTTTGCTGTCGAAAATGAAAATGGAAAAAAGGCTGCTGAATTGAATATGAAAGTTGTTGAGAGTACTGTCAGAGAATATCCGACACAAAATCACTCACAACGGGAACAAAATGATCGTCAAAGTTTAAATTCTTAAGTTAGCGATATGAGTCTCTTTGAAAACGTATTTGCTTCGGCTTTAGTGGTCGATCATCATCAGATATCGAACCAGAACTCAAGTCTATTTAATAGATTGCCCATTGCTTATTGTGCCTTGATTCTAACATAGTGAATTATTTCGATTTTTCCACAACTTCCGAAGTGAGATAAATTATCAAACGAAGCAACAATATCGTGACTTGAAAAGTATTTGAGTAGCCTTGCTCCTCTCACCATGAACTTACTCTACGAACTGAATCATAATAATTTCTATTAGCTCGGTTATGTCTGCATTCCGACATTGTTTATAGACATTAGACTATCGAACCTTCTCTTTTTCTTAGTAAAAAAAGTATGAAGCTAAACAAATTTGACATAAAATAGGCACAGTAATAAATTTTTGTTTGTAGTTAGTTTGTTTTTTTTTTAGTGAGTAGGAGTGAACAAAGATAGTAATGCACTCCAAGATAGTAAATCATTTGGTGAGATATTACTACTTCATGGTAGCCTAAGCAGCAGTTTGAGCCTCCATTATTAGGAGAACTTAAATTCAAATCATTCGGAGAAAAGAGTCAACTTATCATTATTTCAACACTGACAAAGTCATAATAGAATTGGAGAAAATTCATTTGTTGAGTGAGCTACATTTCAGTATAATTAAATATTTTCCCTCCTAATCTATCTACAGTTGAATGCTGTGATAATAATTCCCATTCTAACAACTCATATTACTCATTTCCCTTTACCAAAAATTGCCACAATCAATCCCAATACTTTTCTTTAAACTTTCTTACTCCAAGTGCAAGCGAAAATCGCACAAGAAAGCCGAAACCAAAATACGATTTTCAAAGCAATAAAAAAATAAAATAAATTATAATCTCAAGTCTTCAATTTATACTTTCCCGATTTGATGCATTTTGGAAATCCCGAAAAAATGTGATTCAACCACATATTTCAGTTATTAAGTCGATTTCATATGAAAAAAGGCTTGAGCATAATCAATTCTCCTCCTTCAGAGCTACCATAAAAAGCTTTCAAAAATTTTGATTCTGTTTTTTTTTTTGGAATGTGTTCAGAGCTTAATTTGAGACTTGAGATTATAAATCAATATTAGACTAGAAAGTGAATTTTTGTGGGGCTTTGCTATCTTGTCGACACAACATTTCCTCGAGGGAGCAAGGAAGAATCCTCGATCATTTTTTTGGTGCATTCCCATTTTGATCTTTTCGATTTGAACATTAAGGAAAACAAAAAATCAACTTTTTCAAATTCATGTAATCCTCTCTCTACTAATTCGTCACGACAACACTCAAAGCCCAGAAGTCTTGTGGTGCAGCTTTATTTTATTGGCCTAGTATTCAATTCAATTAGGAATCAGTACTGACCTTAAGCTTTCTGGTTTTTACTTTTATCAAAAATAAATTGAGAATTTTCTTTTGTTTTTTTTTGGACAATTTTTCTTAAGCTTTCAAATCGACTCACTTCTATTAAAGTAATGATGTAAACAAAGCTTTACGCAAAAAATTCACTTCTCAGACTGTAGCTTGAGAGAAATAGTAAATCTTTCTTTTAGACAACAGCTCTTTTTCTCACTCACACAGGAGGTAATTAATTTGCCAGTATGAAAAAAGAAAAAAGCATAATGATCTCTTTTTTAACTCCAAAACCTTCCTCAACATAAAAGTGGGATTTGAGCTGTAGATAGGGTAATTTTCACCTAAATCCAAAAACGAACTCTGCAAATCACATGAAACAGGAAATTTGGATTGGGATAGTAAACTTGACTGATTCACCCACATAAATCACAAAAAATTTTCCCATTCATATTTACTTTCTCAAACTTCAAATTCTAAATACGTTGTTGAAAATGCAAAATCAGATCTGCGACATTCTAGAATATGACCATTATCATCTAGGAATATCCCTAGCTATAATTGTGTTTCTTGTTTACATATGCACTTTTTCAGCATACAATTCCTTTTAGGATCATAGACAGCTTCTCAGATGAGATCGTAGCTCGCAAATACGTATTAGAATCCAAGAGCTCTTTTATTCCATTTTTTGGAAGACGAATTCGGAAATGCGGGCTCTTGTAAATCATTGTGATTTGTATTGCTTTAATTGTATCAAAGGTCAGACAGACATGTGTCTAATGAGATCGCGTTTCTTATAGAAATTCTGGATGAACAACATTATTAATTGGCCATAGGTAGTTTGAAAGCTGCATCGTGTGTATGAAAAGGTCGACTGATATTTTGGGTAGAATTGGCAGACTCTTGTAAAATTAAGTGGTCAGGATGTTCCTAAGCTGTAGATTTTGGTGCTCATTGCGATTTCGAAAAAGCTATCTCTGGAAACACTTATAATCAAATTAATCTTCTATAAAGAGAAAGTTCAAATATCTGAAAGTAGATGGAACCTGTTGAAGAAAAGAAGACTGTCAAAAAAGAGGAGGAAGATGAAACAAAAGTAGAATCTACTGCAGAAGATCTGCTTCAGAAAAAGGGTGGAAAGCTCACGGATTTCGACTTAAAGCAAATCCAACAAATGACAAAAGAGTAGCAGCAATACAACTCTTACCTTTTAATCTTTCTATTTATCCGAAATAAGCATTTCATCAGGAAATGTTCCCAGTAATCTGATAGAATATGAGAATAAGTACAAAGAATTAACTAAACCTCATGCATTTTGGGATACTCAACCTGTCCCAAAGCTAATGAACGAAAAACCTATTGAAACAGTAGCTCAGCCCCTAATTAATGCCCCAGTTAACAAGAAATATATTTAGGATGGAGAGTTGGATACTGTGCATGATCTAGCAGCTGTACCGAAGGAGCCATATCCACTACTTGATCAGTTCGAGTGGTGTGTGATCGATCTTCACAACGCTACACAAATTGATGAAGTATTTAATACTTTTGTTCACGGGGTTAATCTGAGCTTCCTTTCTTCTAGCTCTATAAATTCTTATATGAGAATTATGTCGAAGATGAAGATGGAATGTTCCGATTTGACTATTCAAAAGAGTTCTTAGTCTGGGCACTAACTCCACCTGGCTACTATCCTGAATGGATGATAGGTGTTAGAGTGAAAAAGAACCAAAAACTTGTTGGATTTATTTCCGGAATTCCTGTCCATCTCCATGTAGAATTATTATTAATTTTGAATCAGCACATAACAACCTCTAACAAGGTACGTGAGAACAAAATCAAGATGGCAGAGATCAACTTCCTTTGTGTTCACAAGAAGCTTCGTGCAAACAGACTTTCTCCTGTTCTCATCAAAGAGGTTACAAGAAGAGTCCATTTGAAAAACATGTGGCAAGCTGTAAATTAAATGAAACTAAGGTCCTGATTATTACAACAACTGACGTTTTTCAGGTATATACTGCTGGCAGGTTGCTGCCTAGCCCTATTGTCCAAGCAAGATATTACCACAGAAGTCTTAATCCAAAGAAATTGATTGAGGTATATTTACTCGAAAATCTCGTATCGTGACTGACTAAACACTGAAATTAGGTTAAATTCTCAGTCCTTCCAAGAAATTCAACGATGTCTCGAACTATAAAATTATACAGGCTTCCAGAAGAACCTCTTATTCCGGGTATCCGACTTATGAAGAAAAAAGATATTGCAGGAGTGCACAAGCTACTCACAGAATATCTGTAGAATAAAATAACAAGATTGAATGCTGACTGATTATTTCTTAGAAAGAAGTTCTCCCTCTATTTAAGATTCACGGAGGAGGATATAAAACATTGGTTCATGCCTAGAGACAAAGTCATCACAACCTACGTCGTCGAAAATGATAAAAAAATCACCGATATGCTCTCTTATTATTCTCTTCCTTCATCAATCCTCCAAAGCACAAAATACGACACACTAAACGTAAGCAAGCCAAAAATGTTTCATTTTACAATTAGACTACTATAGGCCGCATACTCCTTCTACAATGTTGCTACTACTGTCTCAAATAAGGATTTGATGCAAGATGCGCTTATTCTGGCAGCAAAAGAGGGCTACGATGTTTTCAATGCTTTGGATATTCTAGATAATGCGGAAACCTTCAGCGTAATCAATTAGATGTGATATTAAGAATTCATGAATTTTTTCGACAGGATCTCAAATTCAGTCAAGGCGATGGAAATCTTCATTATTATCTTTACAACTGGGGTTTGGCAAAGGAATTGGAAACTACTGAAGTTGGAATAGTTCTCCTATAAAATAAGGATCAGCAAATGTGAGTATTCATTTACTTTTGATCTTGTTGTTGTAGAGAATTTCATGGGCTCTACTTTCATTCACAATAAGATAATAAATCACCGTATGTTTGGGTTAAATCTCTTTGTAACAGAAAAAGTAAGATGAATGATATAGGGAAACGCATAGTAAATCCTCTAAAAAATCTCAATGTTCAAAGATTACCAATCTCCGACAGAATTAAAACAAATCATTCCAGACCCAAATTAACCAGGCAAAAGGAATCTCTTCCATGAGATGCAAATTCTATAGAAATAAAAGGGGCTCGGGTCACTTAGGTTAAGTTCGGGCCATGAACAGAATAGTTCCTAAAAATTGATTCTTTTCAGCTTCAGCTGAAGATTCGAGGTTAGATGTCACTGAGGTTGGCGGAATTTTGTAAGTACTAACAATATGAATGGAAAATGTCTGGTTTTTTGTTCGATTAGAATTTTCAACTTATCGTAATAATGGAATTTAAATCGTACTTCTCAGAATATTTGTAATAATTAAATTTTCAGAATTTTAAATCATCTGTGAAGGAAAAAAGAAATATTACATAGTTTAAATTGTATTTGGTAATGTAATCGAAACCAGATATTGCATAAATAGGGCAGTCGAACATGAAATGAGTAAAGGTATGAGTCATCTAGGGCTAACTTTCAATTTATATGGAACAATCTGATTAATTTCGAAGTGGAGAAGAGTATAATATAAATATGAAATCTCTCACCGTCGTTGTGAGGTTCCTTTTGAGAAAATATCATACTAATCTTTATTATCTTTAGATTAGTATTGGTGAAATTTACGAACTCTGAAATTTTTCATAAATGCAGAAGAAATATGAAACGAAGCACATTGAATATCAACACAAAATAGTGATATCAAGTTCCATCTCAACATTTATGAAAATTGATGTACACAAAGTGCATGTTTACAACTCAGAGTTGTTTTATAAAGTTAAACTAGACGCAAAAATTACTTGGTATTATTGCTTCTCCTGTCAAGAGTAATTTAATCTATTTCACCTCTGAGGAGAAATTAGATTTTGTTTCTCAAACTATTTTTACTTTGGGGTAGTAGTGGAATCAAAGTAGGATTTGAAGCATTAGCAACTCAATAAATGTTTAGGATGTTTTTGTCAATCAGATTTTGACTTGGTGCAAAATACGAATAAAAAATTCGACAAAATCTCTTTTCTTTGAATAAGCTACATTGAACTAAACCTTTAGCGTTTGAGAGAGAATTACATACCGTATATATGCAGACTCTCAATTTACAGTCGAATTTTGATCATAGCCATCTGTCTAAGCTAAGTATAGAAGAAATTGCCTAAATGTTATTCGCCAACTTGAGACCAAAACTATACGAATATATGGAATAGCAAATAAATCTCAAAATGATGTGGATGCACTAAGATACTTTTACCACGAACGAAACTAAACTTATGTAGAATAAGAGAAAATGTGATAGCACCCTTCATTTGAATTAGTTAGGTTCCTCATTTCCGACTTGCATTTCAAGTTCAGATATTCTTCTTTGGAGTCCTGAAAGAAAAAGATATATTACTAAATCAGATAAGATCTATATACCAAGTAGTTGCTGCTGAAGAGCGGTTTTCTCTCCTTTAAGTGCAGTAATTTGTTGTTGGAGCCGAGCGTTCTCAGCTTTTTGGTGCTGAAAATGTCTCTTCATTTCTTCATCAATTCTCATCAATTCATTTGTGAGTGTTTTTTTAACGTCTTGTGTTTTCATGGATAAAACGCTCTCAAGAGTATCTTTCTCTGACTTTAGAACTTGCACCTCTTTCTTATGAAAATTCATTTCATCAGCAACAGTTTTAATCATTTCCTAACGGAAGCAAATTGCGATTAAAACCCATCTGAGTAATTCAAGCTAACCTCTAAGCTCATGAGCTTACCCTTCAAACTTCCTGGATTAGCTCCTCCTCCCATACTACCTTGAGTTTGATTGAATGATGTTTTGCTCGTGAAACCTTGTTGTCCATAGGTTGCTGTTCCATCTTCATCAAATTTGTTTCTCCCTCCAGTGCTTTTAAGAATGCCTCCTGAGCTATTCATCATCTATTAATTTGGTATGTAAATGTCTTGAACAAAGTTGTCGCCCTTACGTGCTTTTAGTGCTTTATCTCCGAAAAATTTTTAATTGATTATTTTAATTGCAAGTCAATTATAATTATGTAACTACTTCGCTAAGTAATGTTTCAATTTATCAGCAACCTCAGATTCGCCTGAAAACCTGGCACTTAACCAAAATTGAGATCTCACGCATGCCATCATGTGATCATCAGCAGCGATTTGTAAATTTCGTACTAGTATTTGATGTTCGATCTCAAATTTTTTGGACAAATCTCCAAAGAGGTAGAGAGGAATCAGCAGCTTGTGTGATCTACTGTGAAAGACTTTACTCTTTCGTTCACTGCCACCCACTCATATTTATAAACTCAGTTCTATAGTCTAAATAACTCTGATATTATCTCAAGAAACTTAGACGAATCATGGCTTAATTTATAAACTTTATCATGAGCTCACGTTCAATTTGAGAATGAAAATCGGGCAAAAATGAAGCTGATAAAAGCGACTTTGAGAATTTTATTCTTCTTAATCCAGAACATATTTTTCGCGAGTAATTAATTATTTGCTGATGAGATTAAGCGAGATCAAAGCAATTGCTTTTATGTGAGTAACTAACTATGATGAAAGAGAGTAATAAATACATGATATGATATCTTTGCTTTAGACGCTTCTGCTTGGGAAAAAAATTCAATGAAACACTCCAAAATAATTTTAGATTTCAGCGGAATACGCAATGTTCCTCAATATTGCTTCTTATAATAATATTGATGCACATTAGTAGTTAATATTAAATGCTATCTATATTATCTATATACAGTTATTGCATCGTGAATTTCTATACTCTAAAGCGAACCAAGGTAATTCCCATATCCCTGAAGGAAAACTTACATCAAGAGCTTTATACTTTATTCTTATTCTTGATCTAATTCATCCTCTTCCTCTTGATCGATCTTTTTGCTTTGGGGACTCTTAGTATGAAAGGGAACAAAATAAATAATACTTCTTCATTTCCTTGAGGCGTCGTGCTTCATCGTAATGTTTTTTTCTCCAATTCAAAAATTCTTCATCTAAAAAATGATGAAATAAAATAACTTAAGGCAGAATTAGCAGAATTACGTTTCTTTTTTCGAGCTTCTTCTTCTTCAATTTTTTTCTCGCGTTCTGTTTCAACTTTAGACCAATCCCTTTTGTTTACAAGCCATCATTCCATGTGTAACAGCAGGTGAATGAATATACGTCTTTTGGAGAGCCTCCGCTAGCATCTTCTGATCAAGTTTTTTACTTTCCTAGATTGAGAGACCATTGACGCTTAAATATAAAGAAAAACGAAACCTGAATTTTCGTTATATTCTTAGATTCATGAGCTTGGGGTTCTGATCCATCATCTTCAATCTCATCATCAACCTAAATCATCAATCATGAGAAAAAATGTATTGCAACGTTGTTTCAACTGGTAAAATTTCATGAGCATAGGGCGTTTTCGGCTCTGTAATTTTAGTAGCTTTTCCTCTCTGTTTATCCCATTCTCTTTAATGTGTCTAAGACCATTCTAATCATTAATTATTTACTCAATGCCTTTTTCATCCCAAGTAATGTGCTTCCGATGTTTTTCATGTCCGCTAGTTATTAGAGTCAGGTTAAGTGCAAAGGCAATATTCGACTAACTTCTTATTTGAACCTTCACCTAAATCTACAACACTCTCCTGCTCTTTTGATTGCATTTTGAAAAAATTTTTTCGAATCGAAGAAGAGATTTTTATTTTATTTTATTTCTGTGAATTTTGTGTTTTGAGGAGCTAAACAACAACAACTTTGAGAGATGTACTTGTCAAACTCGGAAATATCTCAAATGGTTTAGACTATAAAGCCTCTACTCATCCAACAAGGTCTACTATGTGTACAATTTACTCTCTCTTGAAAAATATTGAACTTTTTCAACTAGGTTATTTTTCCAGAATAATCTGGTTTGTTTTTATATTTGTCTTCAAATGATTGAGCATTAAGGAAAATTATTGAAGTTTGCTTTTCAAAGTTTCTCATCATGGTGGTGACTCTTTTTACATTTAAGTTAGCTCCTCCATGGCGTTATCGACATTGCTTTGCAATAAAATAAAATAGCAAAATATGTTTATGAAAGAAAAATGAATATGTATGTTATTAATTTAAAATAGTGAGGTTTCGATTCGAAAAATATTGCTTCAGTCCAATATTGAGGTGGATTTTTCTTTTTCTCATCTTGTTGGGATCTGTGTCAGTTTGGAAAAAAAATCATTGCTCGATTATTCTCTAAAGGGACTTCGGAAAGCACTTCATCATACCTCTTTCGTAGAGTATCAACTTCTTGTATCCTTTCTCTAAGCTCTTTGTTTTTTGATGTGATATCAATGTTATCTCTTTCCAATCTAGATTTATAAAAATGTCTTTTCTGCTGCTAGTACAGCGTTAATTGCTCTGTGATTATCGATATATGGAAATGATTACGCCTCTTCTAAATATTTGGGCAACTGTGTATGTTGAAGATTTAGTATGTGATATTCGGAATCGGGATCTTTGCACTCTTTTTTACAATTTGCGAGTTCGTTCTGTACGGTTGTCAGCTGAATTAAATAAAAAAAGCCGTTGCATAAAAATGTGAAACAATCGAAAATGGATGTACTTCTCTTCCAAGTTCTTCATTTTCCTTATTTTTTGTTCCCATCAGTTCATAAATCCTTTGATTTTCGGACCTATTTTGCTTCAGTGAAATACGGAACTGATTCAACTGAGACTCAAGCTGCAAATTATTTAAATGGTCTTTGGTGCGATTTTCTTCAGACTCCTACAGTTTATTATGAGAGAGTTATCATGTTTACGGCTTACTTTATAAAGCTTTTTGAAGAGGTCTACTTGTTTTTTTGCTTCTTCTAATTCCTGCTGCAAGACGAGATCAATCATGTTCTCCTTTGTTTTACTTAGGTCTAATTCTTTAATTTTATCTGAGAGCTGTTCTTTCAGCACAATGTTATCATTATGCACTTTTTGATTATTTTGTTGCAAGACTTCAATCTTTTGCGACATTTGCATTAATTGCGTCTCAAAAGTTGACCTCTCTGCAGAGAGTCTTAATTCAAATTCTCTAAAATCATCTCTCTTTCGTTGCTCATATTCTGCTTTCAAATCGTCAATTTCTCTTTCTATCATTAGCCTTTGATGGTACTGTTTGGCAAGCTCATCATTTTTTTCTTTAAGCTCTCGATCTAATTTCTCAATTTCTTCATTGAGAAGCGAAATTTTATTTCGAAGTTCATTCAATTCCGTATCAGAAGAAAGTTGCTTTTCATTCAGAGAATTTTGCAACTTAGTGTAAAAGTATTCTTTTAAGTTGAAAAACTCTTCCTCTTGATTTCTTTTCAGAATCTGGATCGTCATCTTTAACTCTTCTTCTTTCTGAGTTGCTTCAGTAATCACACCCTCAAACTGCGATTGTGTTTCTCGCAGACGTCGAGAGAAATCTTTACGCTCTTCGTCAACTAACTTTTCTTTTTCTGCAATTACTCTTTGCTAAGTGTCTTAAATGACTGGCAATGAAAATAATCATTTTACCAAGTCCTCTTTTCTGACATTCTCAAAATTTTCTTTGATTTCGTTGAACTTTCGTGTGTTTTCAAGCTCGAGATCTTCCAATTTAGCAATTAATAACTCATTTTCGGACTGCTTTTGAATCAAGCATCGATTAAGCCTTTCTAATTCTATATCTGAATCTTCACTTTTACGAAGAATTTCTCTCCAATCTTCCTCTAAATTTGTTATATGCGAAATTCGATCTTCAAGTTGAATCTCCTTCCTGTGTAGCTCATCCTCCAAAACACCTTTTTCATGATAGACAATTTTCAGAATATTTTCAAGTTCGGCAATGTGATCATTAGAATTTGATTGCTCTCGTTGGCGCTCTTTTTCAAGTTCGCCATACTTCTGTCCTAAACTTTCAATAGTAATTTTTGCTTCCTTCAAATTTTCTTTGAGTTCGTCATTTTCGAAAATAAGATCATTTATTCGGTCTTCTAACTCTCGGTTCTTTCTCCTTACCTTCTCAAACTGATTAAGAAGATGTGCTCTATCTTTCTGATGGTATATCGCAGTTTCTTTGAGCTGACTTTCCTTCATTTTTTTAGTTATAAGAAGTTGTTTAAAACAGTAATACGTGTTTGTAAGCGAGCTCTTGAATCATGCGATGAGATTCAGCCTGCAATTTTGCATGTTTATTGATCCATTCATCCACAGTATTTCTTAAATTTTCTGCTTCTTGAGATAGATTTTCCCCTTTATAGCATAACTCGTTTCGATGACCTTGAATACTTTTGACCTGCTCCTGAGCCTCATGAAGTTGTGCAATTAACGACATTTTTTCTTCATCAAAATGTTTTCGTAAATTTTCAATTTCTTCCTATTAGATAAAAACTTAAGACCATGTAATTCGAATGGCAGTTTAACTGTTTGCTCTTGAACAGTTTTCTGAAAGAATTCTTTCAATCCGTCAAGCTCATGTATGTGCTGTTCTTCCATATCGATAGCCTTTTGCCGATAATCGTCAAGAATTTGGTCTTTCTCTTGGTGGGCTTCAAGTTGTCTCTCTAGCTCAATCGCAAATAATACTAATTGAATTTGAGACTCCATAAGTTTTCGATTCTTCTCCAGAATCTCTTGACTCCTTTGCATTATAAGACACTCACTACTGCAACCAAAAGTGCAAAAATATGACTGTTAAATATCCCTGATGTCAAATAAAATTTTAAATAGAATGAATGCTTGTGTTGGTGTTTGGTGAATTACGGAAATTGCTCTGTGTGTGTTTTGAGGAGTTTCGATTAGCTAAACAAAAATCTCTTGTGATATCGAGGAATGACCTTGATTTCTCTCCTTAAATTTGTATGTAATTCAATAAGCAGAGACCGTCATAGCCAGCGAGATGGTGATGGGCCAATGCGCCACGCTTTTGAATAATTCTGAAGCGCTCGCCATGTCTTCTTCAAACTACAGCCGATGAGAAAAACACGAAAAATATAAAGGAGCCGCACATTGACTCTCTCTCAAACTGTAGGTTTAATTGCAGCGCTTAGCAATAAATCTCAATTCTCAGAAAGCCAAACAAACTGCTAATTGAGAGGAACTAAATCGGGATTTGAACCTGAGCTCTAATCGAAAAAAATTCAAAATATTCTCTCCCAAAAAAGCCTTATTTGATTAGTGTCCAAGTGTCAGAATAGCACGAGTATCATTTTCTGTTTCTCCATTTCATACAACGTATCAAATCAACGGTTTATATAAAATTGCAAGTAATCGAGAGTCAAATACTGCCTAGAAAAAATTTCGTAAAAATGACTGAAAAGGTTGAAAAGAATTCCGTTCTTGGGCATACAATGGATACCCCTAGCGGAACTTTCCACTCGCCAAACGAGAAAGCGAATGCGAAGTCAAACATTAAATGATTTACAACCACTAATCTCCTTTTAACTCATCCTTTGTCTATTAGTCGTAAAGTCTTGACATCTTCCAAGTTATTTTCGGTTTCTCAAGACAATGTAAGAGGCCTTAAATATGTGCAGCTAAGCGTTGCCTAGAGTTCCAAATTTTCAACCAGATATCAGCAAAAATTCCTCAGTGACCCGCAGGCAGTGTTTGGATCCAAAATCGTGAAACTGCAGCATTCAGGGAGTCTTTATGCTACGAAAATTGAGAAAGAAAGACAGATTCTCGTAAAATAAACTCAGTAGAGCTGAAATGAGAACCTCTTTTCTTTTTTTTTAATGGTAGGAGGAAATCGAGAAGGAAATACAATCCATTCAGGAATCTATTCATTCCAAGAGAGAGGATTTATTAACAAATGAGCAAACTGATGAAAATCATATGAAGAAAAAGGTTAAACTGTTAGAAGCACAATATGAAAAGCTGAAGCAAGATGTTAGTGAGGCCCTAGCTAAGAATAAACATTCTGAACAGGAAATCAGCAAAATAAGACTTGAACGAGTTACTATCAACAGGTTGAGAGAAAAATTAGAGAAAGAACTTCAAGAAAAAGCCCAAGAATATATCGAAGTGAACAAAGAATCGGAAAACGTTTGGAATGAGAAGAAAAACGCTCAGAATTTGCTAAGAGATTTGCAAGTTCAGTCCCAACGTGAAGAAGAGTTCGCTGAAATTGAATTTCAAAATCAAATGATCGCAAGAGATTACAAAATGAACCGTAGTAAGAGTCAAGAAAAAAATTTGGCTCAAAGTATGAGTTCGTTTGGCACTAAATCTAGATTGACTCAAAAGGTACATAAGGAGAAGCTTATTTTTCGATCTCATCATTTCAAATTAGAACTTTCATTTGGACTCACAGAAAAAAGATCAAACCTCGCGTGCGACATCTGCATCAAATGAATCTTTTAGAATTAAAACAAAAACGTTTGCAAGGAAAGAACCTGATGAAGAAAAACTGGCTAAACTCCAGCAAGAGGTATTCTAGTATTGCAGGTTTAATATCGGTTCTGATTCTGATGAAAAGGTCAAAGACTACAGGGAAATATTTTCGCGATTGGAGGCTTTGACAAAACAGACCACGATTGAAGGAACCATAAGAGTCTTAAAAGACTACGAGCACGAAAATTTTGGATTGTTTAATTACATTGGAAATGTGACCAGTGATGTACTTACAGATAAATTTTGTCTCTTGCTCAGAAATTCCCGCACGGGTTAGATTGAAAAACTCGACCAAGAAATTGGACAAATCAAAGAAGAAAAAATTAAATACACAGAAGATGGATTTGATGATTCAAAAAAAGAAAATCAGCTCAAACTAGAGCAACTCGCAGCCACTACAAAGGAATTAGATGAAAATGTTGACACTCTAAGGAAGAAGCAAAAAAAAGTTTCAGTACTTCTGACCACCATAAAAGTAATAAGATCAATTTCAAATTTGATTAATAAGTTATTGTGGTTTTAGAAAGGAATGCCTGATGTGCTGAGACAGGTAGGAGCAACTAGCGAAGAATATAAAAAAGAAGTTATTGACCTCCAAGTACACAATAATTCTTTCTGCATGATGCGATGGCTGTTTCAATTTTGTTTCAGGATTTGACTTTCAGCGATTTAATAACCGCTCTACCTCTACTTGAAAAGCGGGTTGGAGATATATTCCAAACACTTGATGCTTGTAGAAGTCCGGTACTATCTTAGGAAGAAAAACCCGTGAATTAATGTTTTGACTAGCGTGCAGGTGCAGAAATGAAAGAAATTAGAACCATCAAAGAAGAGCCAAAAATGTCTGCGCGAGTTATTAAAGATGAAAAAAAAGACAAAGACGAGGATGAAGAGGGGGACATCTCAGAAAAGACTGATCCTTATCTACATGATGTCCTTAGTTACAGTAATTTTTTGTTCTTGAATCTTTTTAGTTTCCTAATTTTTTCGGTTTAATAGTCAACAAGGAGGCTGAGGATAGCCATCCTCTCACAGCTCAAGAACTAAGGTCGTTCTATGAGAAAATGAAAGACAATATTAAAGACAACAACAAAGTAACTACTTCTAGAAAATCCACTTAAACTATGACGTTCCATCTAGGAAAATTTCAAAAATTCAAAAAAGGGGTGGTATAAAAAAGAAAATTCGTCGAAAAAGAAAGAAAAATGAGATAATCGCTAACCTGTTGTTGTTTTTTTTGTATTGAGAAGAGGCTGATATATCTAGATTTCTGGTAAGAAAGTAGGCTTTAGCAACAATTAAATGGATAATTTCCAAAAAAAAGAGAGGCACAATATCTTCTTATTCTTCCTCCAATTGTATTTCTTTTAAGTGTAAAGTGAAGACCATCAAAGTTAACAAAACAAAACTCAAAAAATCATTTATTTATTTTTTGTTCACAGCCAACCTATTAGCAATATGTTCAAACACACAAATCCAGTTATTCTTCTGCAAAGATACTGATTGAATGAACAAGAAAAATTATTTTTGTAATACTTTGGCCTTAACAAGTAACGCTTTTATCCTTTTTTCTTGAATCAATGCGTCTGTGAGCATATTCCGATTGTACAATTCTCGGTAGAAGAGGAATTTCTTCCTCAATGTTCCCACAACCAAATTCTCGGAAATGATAAACACCAGAAAATTCGAGATTGACACAGCAATTATCACCCCAATCAGAAGTCTATTTGTCCAAGAGATGCTTCCCTGAGCCTCAGATTTCCATATTTCCAACAGTTGGTTTATGATCACTTTTAACACCTCTACTGCCATGTCTAAATCATAGATTAACGGAGCTGTAACTTCATCGATATGCTGCTCAGTCTGCATTTGCAGGTTGGGGAGTGTTTTGACTTTGAGGTATTCCTTGAAAGATACTATTCCTCCTGAGAGTTTTCCCAGAGCAGCGGTTTTACAAGAATCAAAATTGGTCACGTTCTCGCTGGAAAGCTGACTCTGAAAATAACTGCAACCGTCGTTGAACATGAGTTGATTATACACCGTCTCAAAATCGTATCCATTATCCTTGAGAGGCACTACTGAACTGACGTTACTTAACTCAGTAATAAGTGGTTGAATGTAGGGATACAAATAAAGCTGATAGTTCGTGTCGTTATGATACCATTGTTTAAGAGACATCATCATGTCTGGAATGTTGGTCGCAGTAGAAAAATATTGTTGACCGTCAGAGAGTAGGTTTTGTAATTTGCGCAAGAGTCCAGATGATACAAGCTGAAAGGAGATTGTGAATGACGAACAAACTAAAACGGAAAGCACATAGAATACGAGCACTTGCCGACGCGTAATATTCAAAAGCCCGTTTTCAGTGATTCCTTTTATTTTTTTTTGTATTCTGTGGTCGTAGTTCTGCTGCTTTCGATCAGACACAGCTTTAGATTTCTTAGAGCTTTTAGATATTGTGCTTGTATTGTCATCAAAGTTGAAATGCATGCCAAGAGTCTCCCTGAGGTTTGTCCCAAGTCTTCTGTAGTAGTTTAAAGTTTCTTTGATTTTTTGATCATCGATAAAAGTAAAGACTTCAAGAATCACTTTGAAACAATTTGTAACGTTCAGAATAAGGCGGAAAATGATGAGAAAACTAATTCCGAAGATACATACTTCAAAAATTAGCATGCCTATTGAAAGATTCTGAGAAGAAGACATTTTGCCTTCCAACATGCTGATTTCGTAATCAATCACGTCTTCAAGTTTTGCGGTAACTAACTTTTTTACATTCTCGTTAAAAAATTGCACAGTAGTCTCAGTATCTGTCATATTATCAAGATGCAGTAGTGCCAAACGTTCAGCAGCGTTAAAAATGTCTCGAATAACCTCGTCATAGCTGAATTGGACTCCATCATATTCATCCCCAAAGATTAATGTCTCAGTATTGTTAGCGAGCAGAGAAAGCTGGTTGTTCCGCATTTCTGAGTAAAGGACCTTCATCCAAGAATCGTCATAATTTCTTTGCTTTAGGAGAGAAACTGACTCTCTCAAATTGTTCATTTTGAGGTCAGCTAGGACACTCTTTGCGTCTGGAGTAATTACAGAATCATATGTACCCTTGTTTAACATTAGTAGAGTGATGACTGAATCCTGTATTTGATTATAATTCTGCAAGACTATCTGATTCACATACACCTCATCGACTGTTCGGACCAGATTCTGGAGTGTTTGGTTCGCGCCTATCAAATAAATAATGATATTTATTGGGATAACAGCGAGGAACAGGATCCGCATGAACCATTTAACTCGTGTAAGACTTTGTAAATGCTTATGGCACTGGAAATTTTCTTCCTTCTCAAATAAATTCGAACTGTAAGTCATTACAGCGGCTTTCAACTCGGCTATTCGGCGGTTCATAGATTCAGCTTCAGATTTTTTCGAAACTAACTCTTGGAGCTCATCGTCTTTGAGGTGTATTTTCTTTGATTCAACGTCTCGATTATCTCGGTTAAGAGTTGGCAAAGAATCATTATTCTCGGACTCTTCCTTCTTTTCTTCATTATGAGCTAGAGAAAATTTAAAGCTGCATTAAGGCAAAATTTTTTTGGAAATCTGTTTTTACTTTTGTTTGTCTTGAAGTATGATGCGTTTCTAGTCAGGCTTCTTTGATATTGTGACTGTGAATTTACACTGCCTTCATAGTTATTTTTTTTTGATTTTTGCATTTCACTTTCTTGCTGATCTAAAGTTAATTCTTCTTCTTCACGATGATTCTGGATCGATAAAATTTTCAAGCAGATGATCGGATCTCGAGAATGACCATAATAATCTGCTTTAATTGTTGCTTTCACGGAAAAAATATTTTTTTCTTTTGGAGTAGTAATCACTTGATGAGATATTTTTTTCAGTGAGTGTATATAGCCTTCAAGGTTTGTGACTCCTCCAGCAAATGGGGACTTGGAGAAGTTTAACATCTGTAAATTGCTACTTTGCTTCTTTGCATGGGATTTTGCAAATATCCTGGAGGTATTCTCAGCTTCACCGTTTTTCAAGCTTTCCTTCCGACTATCAGCATGAACGACAGATGGGTAGTGAAATATTCGCTTGTTTGGCAGCTTATTTGAGAACCTATTCTTCTCTTCTTCAAATTCTTTAAGGAACCTACTTAATTTTTTAGGGATACGAAGAGTGAATTCGACAATTTTGTCTGACTCTTCATCATCTTGAGCGGCCTTGTGATCATGGTTTTCTTGGTTAAAATCTTCCTTGTCAAGCTCGATTAACTCGTCCCATGTAATCTCGTCCTGTTTCCGTTGAATATTTGATGCAAGCCTTGCTAAACCACTATCGCGATAGTTCTTGGCAGCAAATTGAGCTAATTTTGCAATAGGGTTGATTACGGGACTTCCTGATGCCGAGTCTCTTCGACTTTGTGGGTGGGAATCGATACTTTTTAATCTTGCAAAAGCGTCTGAATTGTTTGAAATACCGTTCTCCAATTGTAAGGTGTCAGATTGATGCTCTCGTCTTGGGAGGCAAAGGTTGTCAGAGCCAGCTAGCTTACTAAAGGCCATCCATTTTATGAGTTTAGGAGCTAGCATTAGGATATTAAGATTTGATTGACTCGCAAACACTGGATCAATCTGCAGATCATGACATAGCCGCTTCGACATCCCTTGAATTTCACCAAGGTCGTCAAGCAATAAGTAATGTGATTCTTCCTCCTTAGAAACTCTCATTGGTCGGAGCAATCCTACATACTGAACTTCTCCTTTTGCATCGCTAAGCTGTTTTACAATTATCCAGACTGGAAATATGTAGCCTTTTTTATGTTTCGCATAGGTCAGCTTTTGATTGTAAAGCAAGCTGCTTCTGCCAGTATCTACAAAATCTTCCATATATTTCTGGTGATTCTGTGCTATAAGCGAGGGCATCAAACTGTTAACTAGAGCACCTTCGAGTTCAGTTTTTTGGTAACCAAATACCTGTTCAATGGCTTTATTTGTTTTCAATATTTTTCCCATACTTGCTGCATTACCAGAAATTTGCACTATGCAACTATCTTCTTGAAAGATAACGTTGTCATTTTTAAGACTATTTATAAAATCGGATGAGTGCACTGAGACATTGTCTTCTTCCAGAATATTTTCAAGGTCTTCTTCGCTTAAGAATAGTTTTTTATTGAGAAAGTCTTTGAGATACCAGTTATAGAAATATTTCATCTTTTTCTGCTTGTCTAAGTATGGCTTGAGAGGCGCCCACATTCCTGTTGTTTGGTCTACAATGCCAATGAGGTTTTGGGCTTTCTCATTTAAAACATTCAAGTCAATTTCTTTGGAGTGAAGGTGGCCCCAAAATCCTAATGCGGTCTGTATGACTCTTTTCATGTAGTCCAACACGGTTCCAAACTGCTCTTCTACCCAGATCGCATTTTCAATTTCTAAGTATTTGTCCATGGCTTCTTCATTTCGTGTATGTATATACTCTGAGATCGTATGAAATAATTTAAACAATTTATATTTCGATGTTGGTGAGAGATGTCGTCCTAATTCGGATATTTTCATTATTTGATAGAGCGCCAGATGGGTATTCCTGAATTTGTTAAAGAGGAACTCTGCATAGAGCAAGAGTAAGTCAGCATCTTTAGGGTGCATTCTAATCCTGTTTTCCAAGATAGTTCGGACAAGAAATTTAAGCGAGACACTTCTGTGTTCATAACGATTCTCAAAAGAGATATATTTGCCTTTCTTTGGGTCGTATAGCTCATGCTGTTTGCAAAAACAGGACACGTTATTGCAATTATTGACGTGATCTTCCATAATTCCACGAAATAATATTTCATCTTTTGATAGGATAGAACTCGCCTGATTAAATTTCAGGTAGAGGTAGGTTTGGCGAATAAGTTCTGCCGTCGATTTGACTTTTTTATTATAGAGAAGGTAGTCTTGACGTTTGAAATAGAGAAACAGAAGCGTCGGGAACATTACGATAAAGTATATCACAAAGTGAATGCTAATATACCAGTCTTCTGTTTCTGCAGCAATTAGGTATACGACCATCGTAAAATTTTCAGCAAAAAACAAAACGATCCAAGTGAAGCAAAAGTATTCAACCATTTTTTTGGTATAGGGCATGTAGTAGATAAATGCGACCACAAAAATAAGGCTCAGAACGAAGATCATCGCCACATAGAGCCGTTTAAAATCCATGCTTTGATATTCCAAGGCTGTGAGAAACGCAAGGAAGAATTTGATTACTGTAAAGATTATTTCGAATTTTTTGTTTTCTCCTGCAAAAGCATTTTTTTTGTCAAACCGACTGTTCATCGAGTACCAATGCTTCAATATCGTCATGAAAATGGCAGCTGCAAGACCAATAAAACCCATAATCCAGAAAAGGAGATGACCTCCTTGTCGACAAGTTTCGTGTAGTGAAGTAAGTACGGTCGAGTTGCAGAGAAGATCGAAGAGAAAAATTTGCAGGCATGGAAACAAGAGGATAAAATTGTAGTAAGTATATAAAAACCGCATCATCTGAGTCGCAAGTTTGAACTGCCGATTGAACTTCTCCCCACAATAGAGTATAATGTAAGAAATGAGATAAATCACCGTTATTCCAAAAGCCACACCTCTGACAATCATGAAAAGCACCGTACTTAAGGTCCTTATGTTCAGCATATTTATATACCAGCACTTATCCACAATGAATGAAAAGATAGGGTCGGGTTTGCCATAAAATTGATAGAAGCCGAGGAAATGAAATACAAACATCTGTGCGAAGGCCAGAAACAGGATGAAAAGCGTCTTGAGAACACTGAGATTCCTATCGGCAACAATTTTCCAATAAACCTCAAAGTTGCAGCTCTTTTTCAGCAGCACCGATTGCTTTCTAATCATTCCAGGAGATTTTATTTGCTTTTTTTTTCCACTTTAAAATTAGTTTATGTAAAAACCCCTACTGAAATTTTTTGGTGTTTTATTTTAAAAAGTTACTTATTAATTAAATAAAAACTCTAATTAAAAACTCTTTTAACGCTTTGGCTCAACATAATGTCTCTTAGGTGTTGCATGCAGTTTTTAGCAATAGTTAAAATATGAGTTTTCCTTGCAATTGAATGAAGTAAAAGACGAATGTAATAACTATAATGCCCGAATAATAAATAATTATAGCACAGTGCTCATACAATATTAGAAATTTTAGCTGTGATATCAACAAAAGTTCCTTACTTTTTTGGTACCTGACTGCGATTAGAAGAATGCATGTGTCGTCTCTCGTCAAAAATATCGAAGGAATCTCGTTCAAAACATAGAATAGAATTAAACTTGGAAAGCGATTTCCGGCCTGCGGGTTCTGGTTTTGTTATTGAGGAATTTTGGGTAATGAAACTTTTTCCTAATGCTGCTACTACAGCGCTCGAGTTTTGAGAACCTAGCGATTTTTTTGCTGGAAAACTATATTGCTGAGTCAGCTCATATCTTTGGATTGAAATGTACATAGACTCTATTGCGTCAATTGAGAGACTTTGGATGTCTTCGTGACCTCTCGTCAATTCGTTCACACTTTTTTTTCTATGAGATATTTCAGTTGAATTTTAGAGAAATCTGATTTTAACATTTTATTATCGGTCGTAGTTTTTATCTTTCTAAGATTATCCGTTGAATACTTCGCTCGTGAAGAGTTGATAGTCAATTTGCTCGCACTACCCTCTTGCCTAATTGAGCACACTTTTTTCAGCACTATGTTGCCAATATCATGCGCTCTGCTAGTCGTTTTTTTTGCACTGTTCAGCCTGCTTCCTTGACGAGAAAAGAAATACTCATCATGTGAGATATTAGCGTGACTCCTTTCTTTAGAGGCGGAGGATTTTAGAATTAGCTCATATTGCACTCTCGGTTTTTTGGGTTCAGTCTCATCCTTAGTTGCCAACAGAGTCGGACTTTGTTTTCTTGAGTATGCGTTGCAATGACTATCTTTTATTTTTCTGATTTTTGATATTTGAAGAGCGTTATGTGAAGAGCTCCCTTGATTTAAACCTTCCCCAATTGGCTTTTTGTTCTCTGTTGAGAGGTCTCTTCTTTGATATGAATGGAGAGTAGGATTTGACTTACTGTTTATGGAATTTATGGTAGTGTTTCGGTTGCGAGAACTCACTTGAGATGAAGTTTTTTCCCCTCTCTTTGATTTACTTGGTGATGTGGTTTGATGTTGTGAGAGGAGTTTACAGCGCTCAGGAGAGAAAGGAGACATTTTCCTACTATTTTCTTGTTGGGAAACTATTGGTTTTGGTTTATTAATCTTAGAACAACTTGACTGCTTTAAGGTCGAAAGAGAGCTAGACTCTCCATAGTTTCTTGACGGCAGCAGAGATGAATTCTCTTCTTTACAATTATTTTTTTTCTGTTTTCGCGTCCTGATTCCTCGATGAGAATTTTGATCTTTATGGCTTCGGTAAGAGAGAGAAAAATTCTTGGGGATCTCAAGAGTAGTTTTTGCTAACAAACTCAAAGTTGGTCTGAAAGCAACATTCTTATTAGTGAAAAATTATCAACTCTAGTTACTTATCGGTGTTTTTCGCAGCCTTCGGACCATTATTCTGTGAAGGCATTGTCAGATTTTCCTTTAAACTTGATATAATCTCCTTCTCTTCTGTCTTAGATGGCCTTCTACAAACAATGCATGAGTTCAACCTACAAAAAAAAGAACCTTACTCCTTCTGTTGAAGGCTGTCAAGAAGCGATTTCTCTAGGAATTTTTGATCTTTGGAGGTTGAATGTATACAATATTTGGATTCTGACCTGTGGAACTCGTCTAACTCTTGGTCATGGTTTTCAATAACTTCTTTGTGAAATTCTTCAAGAAAAATTGCTTTCTTTTTGTTTGACTTCTCCAGTGGGAGGTCTACTTTCACTTTTGCAATTTGGGAATCCAAGGAGACTCTTGGAACGTTTGCTGTTCCGTCTAAGTTTTCAATAGAAGGATTATTAATTGTTTCTCGTTGCGAGAAAGGATTATCCTGATGAGATAGATCTCCTATCAACTTTGATTTTATTATCTGAAAATCTGTGACACAATTTTCTAAGGAAACAGCGTCTCCTCTTTTTTTCAACTCTCTTGCCAGAAGCTCTTTTTCAGCTTCCTCAACTTTCTTTCGCACTTTTTCTGTCAAAAATTTCTCTGGTAGAATAAGAACAGCTGCTTTCACTCCAAAATACGGCTGAGAATTTCTCATTACTGGAGGAAGGATTACAATTGCTGAGGCCCCTTCTTTTGCAAATCCATCAATACATAAAAATTCGCTTTTTCTGAAACTTTTGAAGATATATTTCCGGTTCCGAAAATTATCAAGAGCAACCTTCAAAGGCGGATCGTTGAGCAGCATGTAGGCGCATAGAGAGAAATAGGTAGTAGTGAGCTTTCGAAGTTCTTCTGAGATCATCAGTGACTCTAAATGATTAGTATATTCTTCTTGGACCAACTGATTTGAATCTTCAAACTTTTCAGAATCTTCATCATCTAGAAAATTGCAATCTTCATTCTGGTACGAATGGCTTAGAATTTTAGTGCAGTTTGTTTTGTACTGAATACAAAAAGAATTGTAGAAATCATCAGTCATATGAAAAATGACGTTCACATGATCTTGATAGAAATTCGTGAGGGCTTTACTCAGCGCATTTTCATTTTCTGCAGAACTAGGAAGATTTAATTTCTCCAGTACTTGTCTATTTTTTTCTCTGAGAAGGTTTGTGGCGGAATCATAACAGAGAAGGCAAAATTCCTGGACCATGTTGAGAAGTAAATATGGGTTATCTATAAAATCGACAAAGGTGGCGATAATCTGATCTTTAGAGAAGCTCTCCCAAGTGCTTTTGAACTCGGACGGAAGTGCGAATGAAGAGGAGGTATTATTTTGATTCTTTCGAGAAAAGACATCTTAGCATTATTGATTTTACGGGAAAAGAAATTACCTTTCCTCTTGAAGCAACGTTTTCTTGAGCTACTTTGAGAGTATTTTCCAACTTAATGTTTTCTATTTGAAGTTTGGAAATTTTTTCTTGTAAGAGGGTGATAGTTTCTTGTTGAAGTTGGACATTTTGTCCTAAATTCGGCAGATCTACGTCTGTTTGCGTGAATTTTTCTCTGCTTTTATCAACATTGCGAAGCATTTTCCTTTTTCCATTCGAAATCAAATTCTCTTTATTATGTTGGTCATCGTCATTTACAAAGAGGTCATATTGTGTGATATTACTCTTATCTTTGGTCAAAAAAGAAGGAATATTTGATATATCTTTCAGAGCATAAGAAAAAACTTCACAAGAGATTTCTGTGGGACGAAACTTCTGCTCTGGAGGCTCCATATATTCTTTAATTTGGAAATTCGAATCAGATTGCTCCGAGTTTTCAGACCCATACCTTTCAATATTATGATGGAGCTGTTTGAATTCATTGCTGAGGTCGAAGATCTCTCTCTCGAACTCGTGGCCGGAGAAACTTTTCTTTTGACAATTTATTCCGAATGAGAATTGTGATTGCTTCATTTGATTCAATTTTTAACAGCTAATTTGATTATTTTAAATGATTTTGGAATTTATTGTACAGAAGATTTTCACAGATCCTCTGTCACTCCTTCAGCTGCTTTTGACCAGCCTAATTTCCTCTTGTAGGCTGCTCTGATAAGTAGAATTAATAACCAGCCACTATCCGAACTTGATTAGGTGTTTATTGGACCATTGCCAACCTGAATCTTGCAATAACAAAAAGAGGATTCCCAATTCAAAATGCTATATTTCCGATTCAGGCTTTATTTCCAATTGTCTTATAGTTGGCAACTGGTTTCCTTAACACGAAGTTTCCTTATATTGAAATCGAAAATGTCAATCAATCTCTCGCAATATATTTATTCCATTGCAGTTAGGACAAAAAACATATTAGTATTGCTTATTTTGTCTCGCTTTTCATTCGACACTCAAAACAAGATGAAGTCATGCATTTTTCTTACAAAAAGCAGCATCGAAATAAAATTTTTAACAGATTCAATAACGAATAGGGTTTCATGAAGAATACATCACCGAATAGCAGAAGTACATTATCCTAATTCAGGCGTTGATAAAGACATTGAGGTAGATGTTCTCCTGAAAAACACTTTTTCCCAAGCCCTTGGTACACCACCTCCTACTAGGGACTCAAAAAGGTCTCCAAGCTACAAAACCTCATTTGAAAAGAAGAAACAACTTGGTAGGGCTGTCTATTTGTTCCTCAAATGATTCACCTCAGGACAACAACAGATGAGTAGCATGCCAAAACTTCACTTTTCAAGTCTCAGCAACAGTAATTTTTATGATTTTAATGACTAAGACTAGTTTTTTTTTTCTCTCTCTGTGCAGTGGATTTACTACTTTCTCCGAAGAGTCGAGAGAATCAACAGAGTGAGTCTGGGTTAATTATGATATTTACTTGTTTTTCTAGAGAGTGCAGGGACATCAGAGAACATTGAACCGAGTAAACACTATGAATCATTTACTCTAAATGCAACTTTGTGACCTGAAAAGGAATTCCAATTCAAAGCACAATTTTAAGTCCTCGCAGTACAAGCAATTCACCCAGAAAAAGCCCTTGCAAAAGCCGTAAGCATTTCCATTTTTCTATCTGAGCATTTTGAAAACTCCAATGTGTCAGAAACGCCTTACTCTGTGATAAGGAGAACACATTCTATAGATGAGGAGTAATTTACTTTCTTTCAAAAACCGTTCACATTTTTTAGAATAAGAAAAACTAAAGATGAAATTATGAATAGAGAAGGAAGTTTACGAGAGTTAGAAGAGGAAAATGTCGGTAAAAGCTTGCTCATGAGAGGATCTTTTTATAAATTTACTGCGAAGAACCCATTAGAGTGCTTAAAAAGCAAGAAGTTCAGACTCAGATACTTGAGGTGTCTCAAGCAAAACGTATGAGTGGTGATGAAGAAGTAAAAAGAAAAAAACTTGAGATGTTGCTCATCAATTTTAACAATTATTTAATAAAGAGTAGAATCATCCGGAAAAGGATCAAGAATGAGCAATATTGTGACCTTGAACAGAGGGAGGCAGCTCTCAAATTTTCGTAACTAACCAACTATAATAATTAGTGACGAATTTCTATTTACTAAAATTCGTAGCCCTGAGCAATCCCCCATACAAAGAGAGAACAAAACAAGATCTCCAAGCTTCAAGATAAAGAAAGGCACGCAATACGTAGAGCAACAGGTTAGTTCGAAAAGTTTCATTTTTAAAGATTTATCATCCTGGTGATAGGTGATAAAAACTACAATAACAGAAATTTTTCCTCGAAAGAGGTTGAATTTGACTCCACTTTTGGATCGAGATGACTATATGTTACCTGAAGATTATGACAAAGAGCTATTCAGAGAAGATGAAAGAAAAATTGTTGCCATGAGAAGATTAGAGTATGCAAAAAGAGTAAGCAAATCTTATTCAATAGCAGCATGATTGATGACTTATAATGTATAGAATCAAGGTTTGATTAGAGATGTCGAAATTGTTGAACTGAAGCGGAGACGTCTTGAAGCTGCGTTGATAATTCAGAGGTGGTTTCGAGGGCGATTATCTCTCTTTCAGTTAAGACGCAATAGCAAGGATATGGTTACGAAACCAATAACATTTGAACTGGAGCCTGATGACCAAAAGGAAGGACTTGCCAGGAGTGACTCAGGATCCACGCTTTTTGATCCAGAAAAAGATGAAAATCTTTTATTAAATGAAAATTCGAAACGTAATCGAAGAAAGCGAGGAGATCGTCTCACAAGAAATGATTCAAAATCTTCTTTTTATATCCCTACTGATTCCTCTGCCACTGAAGAGGAGAGATTGACTGCTGAAAGAGAAAGGTTAGCCTTTGAAAGAAAAAGAAAGGCGGAACAGGAAACAGAAAGGTTAGAAGGAATAAGATTAGCCGAAGAAGAAAAACAGAGAAGAAGAGAAGAGAAGCTCAAGAAACAGCAAGAAATGTTATTAGCCCAGAAAATAGCCGAAGAAGAAGCGGCTTTACGAAGAAAAGCTGCCAAAGAACAGCGCGAAGCCGAACACCGAGCTTTTGTAGAAGAGCAAAAGAGAGAAGCTGAAAAAGCCAAAGAACTTGCTGAAAGGTTAGCAGAAGAAGCAAGGAAGTTCGAGGAACTCCAGAGAAAAAAGACTGCTGAAAGAAAAGCAAAGGAAGAAGCCGATAGAATAGCCAATGAAAAAGCACTCCAGGAAGAGATCGCAAAGCTTCTTCGCAGGAATGAGGAGATAGCCAAGCGAAAGGCATTAGAAGAAGAAGAGCAAAGAAAAATTGAAGAAGAAGAGAAACTTTTGGCTCGTGAAAAAGCGAGACATGAAGAAAATTTGAGAAAGATGAAAGAGATAGCTGAACAACAGATGAAAAGGAGGCAAGAAGAAATCGAAAACGAATTGCTAAAAAAGCAGAAAGAGCTAGAAGAGGCTTTGAATAGAAAACAAAAAGAAGCAGAGTCTGAACTCCAAAGAATGAAGAAAAAAGCTGATGAAGAACTTGCAAAGCTCCTTCGTCAAAATGAAGAAATTGCGAAACAAAAAGCCTTCGAAGAAGAAGAACGAAGGAGGATTGAAGAAGAAGAGAAACGATTAGCTCAAGTAAGGGCTAGCCACGACGAAAATTTAAAGCGGATGAAAGAGAAGACTGAAGAAGAAATGAAAAAGAAGCAAGAGGAATTCGAAAATGATTTACTAGAGAAACAAATGAAGCTTAAAGAATGTTTGGTTAAAAAGCAACAAGAAGTCGAAGCTAAACTCCAGAAAGCAAATGAGCAAGCTAAGGGGTCTTTAAGTACCAGATACCAAGATATACAAAAAAAGAATGAGGATTCTGGAGTCTTGGAAACTATAAAAAAAATCGAAACAGAAACTGAGGAAGAGCTCAAGCCAACTGAACAGGAAGAAGAAGAACTCTCTCAGCAATTCGCTGACTCTGACACAGAAGTTTTGAGAAAGAGAGAAGAAAATAAAAAACACCTGAAAAACAAAAAAGGATTGCAAGCTGAAGATCCAATGCAAAACACAGCCACAGAAGAAGAGGTATTAGAAGCGAAAAAACTTGAAAAAAACGGATCAGAAAAGCAGCAGCAGTTCAAAGCGGATCAACAACGCCTTGAACAAATAGAGAAAAAATTAGTTGAGCAAAGAAGAAAGCAAGAACAAGAGCTTGAAGAGTCATTGCGGAGGCAACAAGAGCAAGAGCAAGAGATTCTCAAAAAGATCCGAAAGTCAGAAGAAGAGTTAAAGAAGAGGAAAGAAAAAGCCGAAGAAGAGCTGAGACGAAAAACGGAAGAGTTAGAACAGGAGCTTAAAAGACTCGAAGTCGAGGAAGAACGAAGAAGAAAGTTATTACTGGATGAAAAACAGCGCAAGCTGAAAGAACTAGAGGAAAGTGAAAAGTTACGAATAGAGGCTGAGAGGCAAGAAGCTGTGATGAGGAAAGAAAAAGAAGAGAAAGAAAAACTCGAAAAGGAGACAGAAAAAATAAGAATATCAAGAGATGCAGAGGAAGCAAAAAGAGAAACCATTGACTTTGAGGCGGCAGAACAGAACGAAGTTCGGATATGGATAAAGAACAGAGATAAAGAGAGAGAGCGGCAGAGGCTAGCTGAAGAAATTCACCATGCAAAAAGACGAGCAGAAGAAGAACTGGCTTTTATTCTTGCAGTAAAGGAAATTGCAGAGCGAGAAGCACTTGAATTGAGGCTCAGAGCTATCGAGGCGAGAAAAATACTTGAGGCGAACAAAAACGTAAAAAATATAGAAGTTGAAGATAGCCGCTTTGTGCTCAACGAAGAATGCAACAGAGCCAACGAAGGTGAAACTGGAGAAACCCCTTGTATGGATGAAGGACAAATTTCAGGCACTTTTGTGAGATTCCAAGGAAATGGGTTCAAAAAGAGCAAGGAGCCAACTAAATCTATCATTCGAAACGCAACAACCTTCGAAAATTCCTCTAACCGCATCGTAGAATTGGAAAGGATTAATGACGAACCTGAAAACATATTAAAACACAAAAAATCGCCCACTAATTCAGGTAAATTTCTGATTGGCTAGCGATTCCATCATGAAGTAATTTAGAATTCAGGTCTACTAAAACGGCTGTCAATTCAAGAATACTTCAAAATAAGTCTGTTGATTCGATTATAAAATTGAGAGAACTCGAAAATCAGGTGAGATTTATCTGGCTTTTCGTTATTTATCTAAAGCTCGAATTAGGCAGCGAAGAAAATACAGAGTGCATACAAAAATTATAGAAATCGAAATACAAAAAACTCTCCAAGAACAATACAACATGCGATAGATCTCGATGAAAACGAAATCTATAAACTATTTTTAATCGAAGACTTTAAGCATTTTTGCCAGGTATAGATCCTGTAGACATTAATTAAACTGAAATTGAAATACACTAAAAGGAAGAAGCAGAAGATGAAAAACTTCATCAGATGTCATTTGCAGCCGAAATTATAACATTGTTTTTTTACTCAAGAATTCAGATCAATAAAAAGACAGAAATCACCGCTACAAGTCCTCCTAATTTCAGCTCACGCTCAATGCGTATGGATGGTGGTGAATCATATAATCACTTTTCGTTCTGATTTGTTGCTTTTTGGTGAGAACTCCTTCGAAAAGTCGATGTTTTAGGAATTATTTGTAGCTCTTTAGTTGCGAGAAAGAACATTAAAACTTTAATGATTCGTGAAGGTAGTTTGTTTCAAAATATTTCTATAATATAGTTAAAGGTGGCAGGCCTTTTTTCTCTTTTTTTAACAGTATTTTTTCTTCAAAGAATTGAGACTTTCTGTGGTAATTTATGCTGTTAGACGGTCAAAAAGAATAATGATAAAAGAGTTTAAATGGTTAGGAGTCTGCTGTTGGAATAAAGGCGCTGCTTCAATCTTACTTTAGGGAATCTCAAAATCAGCAAGATTCTGATTTGAGCGGCTTCTCAGAATGCGTAGAAACTAAAGTCTAATCTTACATCAAAAGTTTTCCTTCTTATCTTTCAGAAATAATACTAAAAAACCTCATTCTATTGAGTATACTAAGGTTCTAAAATCTTCGATTTGTCTCAGTCAAATTAGATGTTTGCCTCAATAATTTAAATTTTTAGAGAAAAGTAAAATGGAGCAGAAAGATTCTCTCAGTAAAACAAAACTTATAGCTTGTTATAACCAAAATTAGTCGGAGAAACAGATTTGAATTTGGAAATTACGAGTAAGTTGGAGAAGCAAGAGAAGTATCAGAAATTCCTGGACTGGGCGAGATCGAATGGTTTAATTCTTAAAGATGTAAATTTTTCTTGACTAAAGTCATAATGTGCTGAAAACTGCCCAACTATAAAGATCCAATTTCCAGCGGCTTTTGGACCAAATGGTATTGTCGGCTTAGCTGCAGCTGCCGACATACCTCCATTGACGGTAATGAAATAATAAATTCCATTGGTAATATAATTTTGGGATAAGGCTATTGCGCTGGTACCAAACCGAATACTGATTACTCCACGGAAAATAGCCAGAACAGAATGCGGAGAAATGATCAGGAAGCATCCAGAAATTTTCAAAGATCATGAAGATGCTGAATTCAGTCAGATTGCAGCCTTTTTGTTGCAAGAAAAAATCAAAGGTAAAAACAGATAAAAGCAACTTGAATATTTTATTGTCATCCTGCTGAATTTAAGGAGAAAAATCTTTCTTCAGTCCATATTTGAATGTCATCTCTCCAGAATGTAGCACGTTATCTTCATGGACAGAACAAGAAATAGCAGAAGCAGAGCATGGACTTAAAAAGGAAGTTGAAGAAATAAAAGTGGAAATGGAAAAGATATGGCAACTGATGAAAAAAGCTTTTGATGAATATCCCGAGATTTATCCCCCAGATAAGTTTTTTTAATCTCGTCTATGTGTTTTGTCTTAGCGGTCCATTTGTAGATATACAAAATCTGACTTCTTCTGGGCCTATGAAAGTGTGATGACTCGCTGCTTCGGGTGGCATCTACCAGCAACGATGCTTATACCATATGCTGATTTTCTCAATCATTCTGATGAGGGTGTTACTCATTATATCGTCAATCGCCGCTTCGAAAGAGACGAAAAACTAATGGCAGACCAATATATTCCTAAGAAACGAAAGATCAATCTAGAAATTTTCAATGAAGATAAGATCACTTTGAATGAAGAGGACAAAAAAATTTTCTTCCATCATTACAGTGAGCGACAGAAATTCATACTGAGACACACAGATAGCGTACTTCAGATCTATAAACGTTTCGACAATTTCAACTCCTATATATATATAATTATTTTAGGATCACCTAAGCAAAGAGCTCCTGGATAAGATAGCAAACGACCAGATGACTAGAGAAGACGAAAAAGAAGCTGTTCTTGAAATCAATCTAACGAATTTGCAGAAAGATGAAAACACGCAAATTTGGGACCTTAAGTTTTATGAGAGCTCTGATGATGAAGATAATGATACTGAGGACGAAGAGGAAGGAGAAAGCGAATTCGTGTTCAAAAAAATGCATAATGAAGAAATTAAAGCTAATAAGCAGCAATCTGAAAAACTTAGTGAAACTCAGAGCACAATTAGCACGATGGCTTCTGAACCAATTCGAGTTGGTCAACTCAGAGATAAGCTAGGTGCGATTGACAGCAAATTTGAAGAAGTGAAACACGAGCATATCCCACCTCAAGAAGCTGAAAGTAGTGAAGAAGATGATGGTGAGGAGGAGGAAGAAGGAGGAGACAGCGACGAAGATGAAGAGCAACCCAAAGAGAAGCAAAATGACGCTCCCAAAAAAGCTCGTTATGACGAAGGCATAGTAACACAGCGGATAGGAGATTGTATTTTCATTCAGTCTCATTAATTTTCGCTCATCTCTGCAATAAATAGTGCAAAGACCTCAAACCAGCAAATATGAGCAGATGGAGATTGAAAAGATTTCCAAAAAAATTGATACTGATAAGAAAGTAGTGAAGAATAAGCAGGTAGATGATGGAACTCATGATGATGGCGACGATGAGGATGAAGAGAGTGAATGGGATTGGTATATTTTCTACTCTTCAATAATTTGCAATCAAGATTATTGATCCTCATTCACAATATAAGGTTTGATGATGATGACAATGATAATTATTTCGTAATTGCAACAGACAAAGACACGAGGTTGATTCTGATCATCATCTTCTTCTTTTGCTTATCGAGCAACAGATATAGGAAGGGCGAGCAAATATTTAATTGCTATGGGAGGAGATCAAATAGATTCTTGATGATGTGGTACGGTTTTGCACTCCTCAAGAACCGATACAATTCGCTGAATTTCAGAGTATCAAAATTCTTAACTTCGCCGAGTTAACATATCTTTCTTTTTATCAAGCTTTGGATGAATCGAAGTGTGACTGCATTGAACAGTTTCGATCCTAAGAAATTCCTCTATCGCGATTTCTTAAGTGAAAGCGATTGGGCCAATGAATCGATCACTCACAATAACTCCCAAATGAAACCTCAAGAGTTAAGTCGTGAATTTAGAATTAAAGAAACCAGATTAAGTGAAGGTAACTAAACAACTCCACAAACAATTTGTGAGAAATAACACAACTTTCAGATGTGTTGTCGTGTCTGCGTGCGCTTAATATGCAGCAATACAAAGGTTGGTAATTTTCTTTTCTTGTTCAACTAAATTTTTCTCAAGGTCCTGACCTCTTGGACATAAAGGTGACTCTGCCAAAATCAATTGATTTCGAAATCCAAGTTATCAAACTAGCTATCTGTATGTTTGAAGAGCTTCTTTCAAGGTAATTGGAATTTATCTTGTTTTCAAGTTTATAACTCGGAGAAGCTACAAAACAACTTTTTCTGAAGATGAGAAACTTCTAAAAGAGAAAACTATTGCAGCAAGAAAACGATTTGCGGTAATTATAACGCTCTTGCTCATCTGGTGATTCGTCCAACCACTTAGACCATTTGGAAGTACACAAATAAAAAGATAGCAAGCGAGCAAATAAAACTACTGGCAATCCTCCTAAAAATCCTGGAGAGCATGAAGAAAGATATCCCTCTAAGGAAAGCATATATGATGAGATACAGCGAATACGAGAAAGATGCCAAAGAGTTTATCAAAAACCGGAGCAAAGTGTCGAATTATCTGAAGCTCTTATCAATCTACCTTAAATAATTGCTTTGATTGATTAAGAATACATAATCTAGAATCTAGATACTATTATTACATGCATCTCTCGTAAATTTCTGGATGGGTTGTCTCAACTCACCCGGCCTCAGAGAATTAGAGATTTAGAAATGATCAATTCAAAAGAAGATAAAGAACAATACATAGGCAAAACGAATCGAAAAAGATACAGAATCAGTCTGTTATATGTACACATCATTTGATGGTTGATTGGAGGCTATCTATGTAAGCCCACAATGAGATTTCACTTTTTCTTTTCAGCAAAGAGGGTATAGCTAGGCGTAATCGAGCTGGCTAGAATTAAAACTAGGGGCACAATCGCCTTTTTTTGTATTGTGTCTGCTCGAATTAAGACCTTCTCATCCACTAAAACCCAAAACTACTTTAGACCTATGTTTGAAACTCAACTTATGGATCAAATTTGCTTGCTCTTTTTTTGATTGCTTTTTGAGTAGAAATTTGGCCCAATTTTCCACAAATGTATTTCCACCTCAATTTACTACAAAATTCCAATTTAGGCCTCATTTCTTCTCTCTTTTTTT
>ENA-UOTX01000478-UOTX01000478.1-compost-metagenome-genome-assembly--contig:-NODE-478-length-42041-cov-11.607163_pt1 | contig 42041 bp, 13 predicted proteins | sample MGYA00238143_ERZ746982 | MGnify/ENA primary metagenome ERZ746982 (study PRJEB28758, sample SAMN06268862) | compost metagenome | isolation source: single cell | place: USA: California, Emeryville, Joint... | reverse complement strand
AAAAAAATTTTCAAATCTTGTGCGTTCAAAGTTTGTTGCTCTTAGTTTCTCAAATCCTACTCCTCGAAGCTGTCTTTTTTGATAATATCCTCATTATGCTTGATTGATGAATAAAAAGATATCCAGATGAAATGAGAATAAATTAATCTGAAATACACAAAATATCCAGAAAGTATGAAGTAGATAAATGCATAAATTTCACTCTTTTGACGATTATTAAAAGTGTCGAAAAGTCCGCTTCAAATAAGAAGAGCAGTACTTATTCATAGGTCATCTGACAGAAATTTTCAGGCTATTAAATTTTGTAGATATTAAAGTCCAATGTATTATCGATTTTCTTCCCCTAAATATTTCCCTTTACGGAAATAACTTGAACTCATGTTGCTAATTGAAGATATTTCGTTGGACTTCGATGGTGATGATTGTACAATTAGATCTACGAAGGTCACGCCGTTTTCAGGGGAACTTCCTTCAGCGGGATCATTTTGGAAGGTCCTTGAATCAGCAATTGGCTCCGGCTCATCAGTTTTAGACTCGATTCTTGGTTTAACATCACAATATGTTGGTGGAGTCGGATCTATCCTTCTGCTGGAGTTAAGCCTAAACATTTCAAGGTGGATTTAAGGTGTACATATTAAAAAGTTTACTCTGCTTTTAATTCAATTTGAGAATGGTGAACATTGATGCTTGAATGACCAAAATTACTCGAATTCATTAGCAGTGACAAGTTTTTCTTTGGAAATTTGCCTTGAACACACGTTTTCAGGAATTTATTGAATTTGACATTAAATGCAGGTGCATAATGCTTAAGAGAAACCGCAATCAGCTTGAATATCACATAGCTCGTCGTTAGTACATTCACAATTACTATCTTCTGTTAGTACTTGGGTCGAGGTCACAGTTGCTGAATCTCTCAACATAATCAAGAATATTGACCATTTGAATGACCGAATAACATAGTCATCAACTTTGGTGAGCTCTTAGTGGTGATGCGGTGAGACTCTGAAAAATGCCATGTAGTACACATGTAAAACTAGAGCAATCACCAAAGCCCTCAGATGAAACGAGAACGTTAATACAGAATCCAAGAAGAAGAGGAGAATCTTGACTGCAATCGTAACGGCACCTCAGTAGTAAGATTTAGGCAGATAATTACTATGCAAAATTCCTAAAATCATGTAGAACCGTTCAGATTTCGTCACAATTTCTCTTTTCCACCGAAGAATTAAAATAAGGGTCATTTAAATGAGGAATCCCCAAACGAGTAAGGCAGGAATGACAAAGAAATTTCGAAATAAATTGTAGCTTGCTGTTCCGCATTGTACGTTGGGATTAGTAGTAACATAGCGAGTTTCATCAGATGGATCGAGTCTGATACATGATAGATAGTCGCAAAGTGCACCTATGATCCCTGACTGCTCGAGAATAATCAAACCGACAAGAACGACACCAATTCTCATCAGCACTTTTTTCTTCAGGTTTTCTTCTTTCTTAATAAGTGCTCTCACTATAATAATAAAAGAAATGAGAATTGTTTTGATAATAGGTGAAAGCGTGAATAAGACGATTTTGAACCACTGTAGCTTGAATGGATCTTGGATTGTGTAAAAGAGAAAGCATTGCATAGATGGAAGAATTTGCTGATTGGGGTTTCCGAGGGTACTTGAAAATTCAAAGAAATCAGAAATTACTCCATGAGAGATCCATTTTTAAAACAAAGAACTCACTCGAGCATAAGTCGTCAGAATAATTAAGTAGGCTCCTGGATTAGGACTTGAGGAAGTTACTGCTGTCTTCGTTTCATGTTGAAGCTCTATGAAAGTCTTGCTGCTGTCTCTGTAAGTAGTCAAGTAAATGAGGAGCTGGGATACGGTTGAAATCACGAAATACAGATGAGTAATGGTTAGTTTGAAACCGTCAAGTTTCATTTCATCGATGATATATAGAATATATCCTCCTGCTACATAATTTTGTGGAGGTATGGTCTTTCTTTTCGTGAATTTCGTTTATAGTGCATAATGATCACATATTATCTGTATGACACAGTTTAGTTTAGATGAAAATCTCAATGTTCTTTAAAATGAGCCTCTGCACAATTTTAGGATCTCCTGCAATGTTTTTTTGACTCAGCCATCTTGTAAAATGTTTTACGCTTAATTTTGCTCAAAGCAATTAAGCAATCAGACTTTTTAAGCAAAAACCAAAAGGAAAGGTTTTGTGCTCATTCAGTTATTTTGTAAAGAGCCCAGAAGAAGCAACACCTTCACTATCATCGGTAACATTGCATCTCAGAGAAAAAATTTGTAATATTAGTGAATCCCTCATAAATTACAACATGAATTCTAAAGACCACTGGCGAGTTAGGTTTAGGCAAACAGCTCATCAACCGAAAATGGATTGAAATTTAAACATGACTAATAATAATACAAAAGACGATCATAAACTATTTCTCAGCACAAATTGTCTTCAGCAAATTTATCAAATGAATGAGCTATTATTAAATTGCCCCAACAAGCTCATTTGAATATATTATTTATTCAAATAAATGCAACAGACCAAGCCGTTCCTATATTCATGATTAGTGACAATCGTTGAACAGTTTTTTCTTACTTTTATCGAGCGTTTGAGTTGAAGATATCGCTTTCTCTGTGCTAAACTCGGTTACTTTAACAGTATTATCGTCGCTTCCACTTGCAATAAATCGCCCATCTGGGGACCATTGCAGTGAACGCACATCTATAATAGTTCACTCATTGAGAATCTGATTTATAAATTTAGTCAAACCTCTGATATGTTTGTAGAGCGTCTTAACCACCTTCTTTTCTCGGTTATCATATATTTTGATTGAACTACTTGAAGTGCATGCGAGCAACGAACCATCTTCTGCCCACTCAAGCCAATGTGACCCTATTTCACAAAATAATAAACCCATTACCCTGAAAAATAAACTCACAATCATCAAGTATGATTGGTGACTTTAGTAGAAAAGTTTGCTTGACAGGATCAACAAGATTCAAAAAATTTCCGTCGAAGCTGATTGCAACAACCGAATTGCTGATTATCGGATTCCATCGGCATCTATTGGCAATTCCTCTAGGTCCACCAAAACATTGGAAATCTGCACAAATTTTCAATTTCAATAAAACTGCATCTAAAGTATCTCACGCTTTTACCTGCTGAGGCTTTAATCGTGAAAAGTGCAGTTTGATCACTCAGCTGCCAGAAAGAACAAACACCTTTCTCATCCATCATCGCTATTATTTCATCATCTGGACTCAAATGCAAACTGGAAAGTGGCTCTATCGTCAATTTATACTAGGATAAATTCAACTGTTTACTTCGATGACATTCTTTCCAAGGCACCCTTTTGATAATTTGAAATGAATCCAAATTCAGGACATGATAACTCGTTGAAGGATTAACTGAGATCAACACAGCTAATTTCTTTTGATTTGCTATTGCAAAATCTCCACCGAAACTCACATCTGTTGAATTGAAAATGGGAATATGCTGATTAATCAAATATACCTCCTTGAATTTCTTCGTGAGCAAAGACGATTTTGTTTAGAGAGGTATCGTATATTTCAAACTTTGCCGCTTTTCCACGTGAATGATGAAATGAAAAAAGATGATCTGAATCTGGAACTTTTAAGAGGTAGGTGTCGGATGCTTGAGTATAGCAAAGTTATTTCGTGAATAGTTGAAAAATGGCCACCTTCTTCGGCTAATTGAGCGCCGTAAAAGGAATTCGAAACTTTTTGCGCTTGAAGATCATAAATCGTAATCAAGTTCGTTTGGTGAGAGCACCATGCAAGGTTTAGTTGTGGATTGATAATGTTTTCCTTATGAAGGGATTGGTCTGCATAGGAACCCAGAAGCATCAAATCTGGTTATTACTTGAGGGGTCAAAATTATGGAATGAGAAAAAATGATTTGACTAAACCCACCGAATGTGAATTAAATAAAAAGTTTTTCGATTTTGAAAACGTTTAGCTTAGAATGGAAGAGAGACCAATTTTTCTGTTGAAAGCTGGATTCTTACTAGAAGAATCAAAATCTGAATCGGGCCTTTTGAAGCGCTTTCAGGCAAAAGCGGTTCTGTATAGGATAATTCAGAAGTGGAAGGAGAAGATTTTTATTTTACATCAGATAATAAATGGATTTTGATTCGGGTTGAGAGTAGTAAAAACAAGGTAGCTCTTGTATTTTCTTGATGAAAAGCTAGTTGTAGGCAATATTTTCATAATTTTCATTCGGCTTCATGATTCTCGCTTCATAGCAAATCCAAAACCACAGAATAGCTAACCCAGCTTGACTTAGAGAAGAGAGAAACATAAGGATGATAGGAGAAAGTTATTGCAAATACGCAAATGGCAAACACCTACTTTTCCAAATCAAGCGGAGTTTACTTGAATTATATGGAACTTCTCTTTCTTTAAATCGGAAAACCTCATGCAAGTTTTCCATGCAATCGAAATTTGATAACTTTAAATTTTAGCTATCATCCATTAAACAAAGGGATAAATAGCACGTGTATTGGTACTACCAGTATCTGAGAAAAATTAGCCATGATGCAATTTGCTTTTCAAAAATGCATTATCCGTTCCAAATTACAACCTCTAAAACTGCTATCACTTGCTTTCTTCAGGTCTAATCCTCCATTCTTCAATAAGATTCGATTTCTATCGGATATTAATTCGCCAATCGAGATTCCATCCGTTAAACGACACGATATATAGGATTACATCTGATTGGCTAATCGGATATTAATCAGAAGCAAAAAACGTAAAGTGTACATATTAAATTTTAAAATGATCATTCCTTGCGACAAAGAGAAAAAGTACATTGAGCTGACAGAAAGAGATCAAATAATCAAAACCTACCTAGAGTCTGAAATCCCAAACGGAAAATCTTACTTTTGCAGATATTTCAACCGAGGACACTGCCTATTTTCTGCCAAAGAGTGCAAATTTTCACATGGAACGGAAGACTTTGTTTTTAACAAAGCGATTCATCTGGAGCAGAGGTGTGCAACACCATTGTCCAAGGCAAAGAAGAACAAAAGAAACGGAGGAGTATATAAAACCCTCTCAAAACTTGAAACATTGAAAAAAAGGGACCCTCACCATGAAGAAGAGAGTAAGGAACAGGACCTCATAACAGAAAGCACAGTACAGCCAATCGAACAGAAATCACTGGGATTAGAAAAATCGTACGTCGCCATTTACAGATATCAGCTCCTCCAAAAAGAGAAAGGAAAGATTGAGAAAGCCTATACCCAAGAAGAAATCGACAAAAACGAGAACGGACCTATTTTGGCTGAATTCAGAAGAAACATGCTCAAGGAAGTTGCTATGGGCTTTTATGATTTGCTCTTTCGAGAACTCCAGACGAATGTTTTGAAAAAAACTCTGGTTGAGAATTTTTTCGCCAATATAGGATGGACAGTTCTTCTTCCTACAGTTACCGATTGCCAATTCACATACGAGAGAGTTTATTCTTCAGAGACGTTTATTGTAAAGCTCCCTAAGAAGGACGAGCTGTTTGAAATGATTGAAGATAATCTTATTTCTCTCATCACAAGCTTGAAGTTGATTGATAATCTACCAATAAGTCCTACTCTGCTAAAAAATAACTACTATAAGGAAATCACAGACAAGAAGCCTTTGGAACCGACGTTGCTTGTGGTAGAAAGGAATATTGGTCTCTCGTTTGATGAATTGCTGCAGCAGTTTCAGCAGTCGAAAAAGTTCAAGGCAAGATTGGCTGCTGCTCTTGGACAAGAGCTGTCTACATGGGAGGATGTTGTGTTTTTTGAGACTGCTTCGAATGAATGGGCACAATTTTGTGAGAAAATCAGCCAGCTCGTTAAAAAATGCATGAATGAATCTCCTCTTGGGATGATAAGACTCAAAAGCTTTGAGAAGGAATTAATAGTAGAATGCCGGAACGAAATCAAGAGATACAACAACAATCTCGCCTACATAAGAAAGCTAATCAAGCACACTGCTCTGAGAAACAAAATTTTTGTTGTTCATCTACGGAGAACAACCTTTTTGCTTTCTTTATCAAAACTGAAGAGAACTTCTTCACAAGAACTCGAGGAAGTATCGAAGAGAATACACCATAACTGCAAGGAAGACAATCCATTAATGGGTGCCGAATTTAAGTTCCCTCCATTCAGACCCTACGAACCTAAAGAAGGAGATCAGATTAAACCAACGGATCCTTATCCAAAAGAGCTTCTGGACAAAGAAATAGACATGAATAAAGTCGTTCTTGTTGACAACCTCGAGAAACTGGAACATGCTAAATCTTTACTATCAGAAACGAAAGTTATAGGAGTCGACCTAGAAGGTAATCTTGAAAGAGACGGGATGGTCGAAACAGTGCAGTGTGCTTATGGAGGGAAGATTTTTGTATTCGATATTTATTTCTTAAGAAGAGAGGCACAGAATCTCAAGAATGAGAAAGCTCAAGCGACCTATCAACAAACGCTTAAATTGCTACAAGAAATGATGGAGGATCCTAAAATTTGCAAAGTATTTCATGATGGGCGCAACGATTCTCTCGGATTACATAGCTGCATCCAAAGCTGCCTATTAAACACATTTGATGTGAGCGCAAACTATAAATTGATCTCTCAACTTGAAGTGTATTCCAAATATCAGAAAGCCTTAGCTCTTGAGGAGGATAAGCTCTACATTCAAGATATCAAGAAGAGCGAACAGCTATCTGAGGAGAAATGCGAAGAAATACTAAAGAACATTGAGGCTGCAGCACGTTCTCCTAGTCTTAACGATGTGCTTGAAGATTACAAGGCGTCACATGGAATCAATGGTTTGAAGTCAATAATGAAAGACAGATTTTGGAAGTTGTCTCGAGGTTACTTCCTACACAGGCCTATTGATACAGAGCTTTTAATTTATTCAGCCAAAGATGTGGAAGATCTCGAAGAAGTGAGGGCTAAAATGATGAAGCGGTTGGAAGTTGCATTGAAGAATACCTGTAACGGGGTTTCTTATGAAATGTTAATGGTACTGACAACTTATGTTTCTCATCTCTATACAAATAAAGGATGTATTAGATTCGCTGAACTGCAATAAATAAATTCTTTATCCGCCATTTTTTTTTTATGTATGAGGTTTTTCTCCCTCAGCTCCATCGAGCATTAGTTTTTTATGTGACTCGTGATAGGATTAGCACTATTTTCTCACTACAAACATCCTCCTCTACTCTTTCTCCACTTTATCTGTGTGGTTTTATGAGGAATGCATTTATCGAACATTTTGTTTCCAGCTTCTAGCGTTACGATAATAGTAGACTCGAGGAATGACGTAGGTCAATTGAAATTTTCGGTTCTTTAATATGTATTCCATCGCTTAAAAAGGTCTCAATTTCTGGTCATAACCTTACAATCTTCGAATCTGTTGACTTCTGTTAGAGCAAGACCACTGATATCTCAACCTTGCCAAAACTAAGAACCAATATTCAAGGACACCGAAACGCGCTACAAAGAAAATATCTAACAGAGCGTTCGTTGCCCACAACCGTTCACTATTGGAGATTATTCATCCTACCAGATTTTTCTTTTCGAAATAAATTCGCCAATTAAATGTGCACTCGTAATTCTATTTACAACTAATATAATCAGAATTCCGAAAAAGATCTAATCTGATTGGCCGAATACGATTTTAGTTGAGAGGTATAAATTCAAGCATAGATAAAAAATTTAAAATGTTTTCAAACAACCACGACGCCCATGAAACTCCTCATGGCAATCATAGTACTCATACTGAAACCATAAATGCCGACAAAGTCGACAAATTTGGCGAGGATGAAAATCTATTCGGACAATATCCTCCAGCAGAAAGAGATGAAATCATAAAAAAATATCTGGAATCAGAAATCCCAAACGCTAAATCCTACTTTTGCAAGTATTTCAAAAGAGGTCTTTGTCATTTCTCAGCCAAAGAATGCAAATTCGCACACGAAGCTGAAGACTTTGTCTTCAACGAAAAAATCCATTTGGATCTGAGTATCTTGAAAACAGTGACCAAAGAAAAGAACAAAAAAGCCTCCAAAGGCGAAGAGAAGAAAAAAGAGTCTAACGACGAAGAAGAGGAAAAAGAACCCGAGATCATAGCAGACAGCAATACTCAATCTCTCATCAAAAGACCTGAACAAAAATCAATAAAATTAGAAAAAGAATACATCAAACTCTACGAATATCAACTTCTTCAAAAAGGGCAAGGCAAGATTGAGAAAGTTTACACTCTAGAAGAAATAGGCCAAATCGGGCCCGTTAAAGCTGCAATCAGACGAAGTATGTTGAGGGAAGTTGGGCTCGGCTTTTATGATCTGCTCTTTAGAGAGCTGAAAACGAATGCCTTGAAAACAACTCTGGTCGATGCTTTTTTTGCAAATATTGGCTGGAATAATTTACTTCCAGTCGTCACAGATAATCAGTATGCGTTTGAGGTTAACCATCAGTCGGGTAGTTATATTGTAAAGATACCCAAACAGGATGAGCTGTTTGGAATTATAGAAGACAATATCATTTCACTCATCACGAGCTTGAAGTTGTTTGACAACCTTCCGATAAGTCCTTCTCTTCTGAAAAATCATTATTATAAAGAAATCACAGCCAAAAAGCCATTTGAGCCCACCTTATTGACCTTACAAAAGAATACGGGTCTCACTCTAGATGAGTTTCTACAAAGACTACAGCAGTCGGAAAAGTTCAAAGCAAAATTGGCGGTTGCTCTTGGGCAAGATCTAGCTGCATTGAAAGACATTATCCTCTTTGAGAGCTCCTCGAACGAAATGAAGCAGTTCTACGGAAAGATTAATCGATTGCTCAAAGAATACATGGAGGAATCAACAGCTGGAATTGCTAAATACAGCAGTTTTGAAAAGAAAATTTTCTTAGAATGTCAGCACGAAATCAAGAGATACAACAACAACTCTGCCTACATCAGAAAATTGATAAAATCTGCAGCATTCCGAAACAAAATTTTTATTCTTCAACTTCTCCCAGACACCTATCTCTTCTCTCTAACCAAACTAAAGAATATCTCTTCACAAGAGCTCAAAGAGGTTTCTCAATTAATTCAACATAACTGCAAAGAGAGCAACCCACTCATGGGTCCCGAATTTAAATTTCCTCCATTCAAACAATACGTACCCAAAGAAGGCGATCAACTCATCCCAAAAGACCCTTATCCTAAAGAACTTCTGGACAAAGAAATCGATTTGAGTAAAGTCGTCCTTGTTGACAATCTTGAAAAGCTGGAACACGCTAAATCTCTGCTACCCGACTCGAAGGTCGTAGGAGTCGATCTTGAAGGCAATCTCGAAAAGGACGGCCACGTTGAATTAGTCCAATGCAGTTATGGAGGGAAGATTTTTGTCTTCGATATTTATTCCTTAGCTAAAGCAGCACAGGACCTTCAAAATGAGAAAGCTCAAACGACATACCAGCGAACTCTCAGGTTTTTGCAAGAGATGATGGAGAGTCCTGCAATCTGCAAGGTATTTCATGACGGTCGCAAAGATTCCGTAGGGTTGCATAGCTGCGTTCAAAGCTGCTTAATAAACACATTCGATGTAAGTGCAAACCATAGTCTGCTGCTTCAGCTTGAAGTTTATAACAAATATCAGAAGGCTTTAGCTCTTGATGAACTTAAATCATCCGTTTCTCTTCAAGAGATTAAAAATAATGAGCAGCTGTCTGATGATAAATGCGAAGAGATTTTGAAGCACCTAGAGATTGCTGCGCGTCCTCCTGGACTTAATGATGTGCTTGAAGGCTATAAGGCATCTCATGGAATCAATGGCTTAAAGATGATAATGAAAGAAAGATTTTGGACCTTATCGAGAGGTTACTTCTTCCAGAGACCGATAGACGTTGAATATTTAATCTATGCAGCAAAAGATGTGGAAGATCTTGAAGAAGTGAGGAGTAAAATAATGAAGAAGCTGGAAGCCGTTTTGAAGAACGTTTGCAGTGGGCTTCCGAATGAAATTTTTATGCTTCTTTTGAGTTATATCTCTTATCTTCATACACACGAAGGTTGTGTCGAGCTCTCTAAACTTGAATAAATCTATATGTATCAAGAATATTAATGTGCGTTCATTCTATTCTAACTTTCCCAATTTCAAGTACGTCGAAGAAATATAGCTAGAGGTTCAAAAATCCCATTCTTGTAAAATCGATGCTTTAATTAGATGTTAGAAATTATTCTTGTTTCGAATGATCATACCTTTATTTGAGGAGAAAGCTAAGAAAACACAAAAGATTATATCAAGTAGTGGCATCTGAATTCTCCATGGGGGCGTGAGGTTGTATTTCAATTAATAAACTGTTAGATGACAAATCTATTGGAGTTAAGTAGGGAGAAAGTTTTTGTTCCATGTGCTGAATTTCGAAAGGTAAAAATTTCGATCGGCTGATGACAGAACTTCATCATTGGAATTGAAATCTTTTCTAAGCAGAGCTGTCAGGCTAGAAGTCTGAAGAGTAGACAACCTTCAGAATTAATTTTAAGGCTTCTGGTCAATTTCTTTCTGATCGGCTAATCTCCAGCAAAGAAAAATCAATCAACTCTCATAGTTGTACGACTTGCGCAGTCCAAACTTTCCTTGAGGACGACGGCCTAATTGCAAGAAATGCGAAAAATTAATTTTATAGCTCAAATTGACTGCGCTGATCGATTTCTGCCGAAATTTTAGCTATGTGAGATTGTTTCAACAGTCAGCTTCCTATTTATTCTGCATGTCGGTTTCTTTTGATTTTGAATATAACCATATTTTACCTTCTAAAGAGATTTAAATCAAAGAAGTAACTCGTTGAAAAAATTACCTACGTACCTGAATGAGCTTCCTTTCAATAGGATTCTTCTCTGATTGTGATGAATTCTACAAATGAGAATTTTCTGCTCGGATTAATCTACCAATCAAAAATATACCCGTAATTCACGATTTTCAATAGACCTCATCAGAATCTAAAAATTAATGTAATCTCATTGGCCGAATAAGATTTTAATGCGAAGGAATAACTCAAAGGTTTATAAAAATTTAAAATAATGTCTATTAACTCCGAATCCTGTGAAAAGTTCATGCAATACGCTTCAACAGAAACCATGAATTATGACAAGCAGACCAAAAACAGAGATGAAATAATCAAAGCTTACCTGGAAACAGAAATACCCAACTCTAAATCATACTTTTGCAATTACTTCAAAAGAGGACTTTGTCTCTTTTCTGCGAAAGAGTGCAAATTCGCACATGGTGCTGAGGATTTTGTTTTCAATAAAGAAATCCATTTGGATCTGAGTGTCTTAAAGACAATCAAGCCTAAAGAAAAGAATAAAAAAGCCTCCAAAAGAGAAGAGAAAACACAAAACTCTACTGACGAAGAGGAAATAGATAGCACTAAAGAAGCCAATACCCAATCATCTATTCAAAGACCTGAACAGAAATCTATCAAATTGGAAAAAGCATACATCAAACTCTACGAATATCAACTTCTTCAAAAAGAGCAAGGCAAGATTGAGAAAGTTTACACTCTAGAAGAAATAGGCCAAAACGAACCAGTTAAAGCTGCACTCAGACGAAGTATGCTGAGGGAAGTTGGGCTCGGCTTTTATGATCTACTCTTTAGAGAGCTGAAAACGAATGCCTTGAAAACATCATTGGTAGAGGCTTTTTTCACAAATATTGGTTGGACGCATTTACTTCCAGTCGTCACGGATAATCAGTATGCGTTTGAGATTAATCATCAGTCGGGTAGTTATATTGTAAAATTACCCAAGAGAGAGGAGTTGCTCGAAATTATTGAAGATAATATCGTTTCACTCATAATAAACTTGAAATTATTTGAGAACCTCCCGATAATCCCTTCTCTAATCAGAAATAATTATTATAAAGAAATCACAACAAGAAAGCCATTTGAACCAAACTTATTTGTATTGGAAAAGAACACTGGACTTAAGCTTGACGAATATCTACAACAACTGCAGCAATCGACAAAGTTTATATCAAAATTAGCGACTGCTCTTGGTCAGAATGTGATTGCCTTGGAAAATGTTATCATATTTGATTCTGCCTCAAACGAAAAGAAACAGTTTGGCGAAAAGGTTAACCGATTAGTTAAAGAATATATGGACGAATCACCACTTGGGATTGCGACATTTGCGGGCTTGGAAAAGAAAGTTATCGTCGAATGCTGGAAAGAAATCAATAGATACAATAGCAATGCCTCTAATGTTCGAAGATTGATCAGACATACTGCGCTGCGACACAAAATATTGATTATTCATCTGAAAAAAGAAACATATTTACTCTCATTACACAAGCTCAAGAAAGTTTCTCAGAAAGAATTTCAGGAAGTATTCAAGACAATGAACCATAACTGCAAGGAAGACAATCCATTAATGGGTGCCGAATTTAAGTTCCCTCCATTCAGACCCTACGAACCTAAAGAAGGAGATCAGATTAAACCAACGGATCCTTATCCTAAAGAACTCCTGGACAAAGAAATAGACATGAATAAAGTAGTTCTTGTTGACAACCTCGAGAGATTGGAGCAAGCTAAATCTTTACTACCCGAAACAAAAGTTATAGGAGTCGACCTAGAAGGTAATCTTGAACGAGATGGGATGGTCGAATTAGTCCAATGTGCTTATGGAGGAAAGATTTTTGTGTTCGATATTCATTTCTTAAGAAGAGAAGCGCAGAACCTCCAGAATGAAAGAGCTCAAACGACCTATCAACAAACGCTTGACTTTTTACAAGAAATGATGGAGAACCCTACAATCTGCAAAGTGTTTCATGATGGGCGCAAAGATTCTCTCGGATTACATAGCTGTATTCAAAGCTGTGTGTTGAACACATTTGATGTGAGCGCAAATTATAACTTGATCGCTCAACTTGAAGTCTATGCAAGGTACCATAAGGCTTTAGTTCTTGATGAGCTTAAGCTCTGCATATCTCCTCAAGAGATTAAGAATAACGAGCAGCTGTCTGAAGATAAATGTGAAGAGATTTTGAAGAATATTGAAATTGCAGCGCGTCCTCCAGGTCTAAACGATGTGCTTGAAGGTTACAAAGCATCACATGGTATTAATGGCTTGAAGTCTATAATGAAAAACAGATTTTGGAAGCTCTCTCGGGGCTATTTTCTTCAGAGACCACTCGATAAAGAGTTTTTAATTTATTCAGCCCGAGATGTGGAGGACCTCGAGGAAGTGATGACTAAAATGACAGAACGACTGGAAGGTGTACTGAAAAACATATGTGACGGGCCCTCGTTTGAAAATTTAACGCTACTGACAACCTATATTTCTTACCTTTATACAAATGAAGGATGCACTGAACTAGCTAATCTTCGATAGTTCATTACTTGTTAGTTTCAAATTGTGTATATGTATTTTTCATTCAAGATATCCCAGCATTAATTACTAATAATAATAACGGTTTAACTATCTTAATCTATTCTTCAAATTTCCAACATTTTATGAATTATCAGCACGAGTGGCGGTACTACAGCATGAAAACAGAATAAATGGTGTGTTGCTGAGTCCTGAATTAGCATTCAAGGAAATTGAAATGAGGAAAATTCTCAAACATTTCACAAATCAAAACTGCGCAGCTAGATATTCTATAAAGCCCTCTGATTTGAACTTTAGATTGCAAGGACTCAATATTTTAGATATTATAATAGCGAAAAGCGGACTCTCTTTTTTTTTTGAAAAATATCTCGAAGGATATTGATTTGAATTTTTTAGTGGAGTGATAGTCTTTCAAATTCGAGCTAGCCGCGGAGGGGGGTGAAAAATAATTTGTTCTGTTGCCCACAGTCTTAATCACGTATACCACTTTATAGGTAGAGTACTATAGATCTTTTGTATATATATTCTACCTCTATCCCATAGATTATTCTTGTGTTAACCTTCACACATCATCGTTATGCTAAATAGAGCGACGCCTTTCTCAAAGACCATACTGTATAGCAGGTCAAATTTTTTATATTCCATCTAAGTCCCAGCTCTGATCGGGCCATCCCAAGCATTCGAAGTCATTTTCTTGAAACCATTTTTCGATGAGTTAGAGTCGGACTTGAAGACTTATCTTATTACAAGATAAGTCCTTTTTTCGAGGACGTTACTTTGGTAATGTTGAAAGAAAAAATGTCTGTAATTTTCAATGAACTTAGCCTTGAACATAGAATGCTTTTCTTCTAATTTTACTGTCATGAATAGCGCTTATGACGAAAAATGTCACTCACTGTTATTTTTGCTGCAAATGAGAATTTTCTGGAAGCATTCACCAATCAAAAGTCTACCCGTAATTCACGATTATCAACAGATCTCATCAGAATCTAAACTTCACATAATCTCATTGGCCAAATAAGATTTAATGAAAAGGAATCACTCAAGGATTTATACATACAAATTTTAAATATTGTCTATCAACTCCAAATCCTGTGAAAAGTCCAACATGGAGTACAACGCTTCCACAGAAACCATAAATCATGACAAGCAGATCAAAGACAGAGATGAAATAATCAAAGCTTACCTGGAAACAGAAATACCCAACTCTAAATCATACTTTTGCAATTACTTCAAAAGAGGACTTTGCCACTTTTCTGCGAAAGAGTGCAAATTCGCACATGGTGCTGAAGACTTTGTTTTCAATAAAGAAATCCATTTGGATCTGAGTGTCGTAAAGACAATCAAACCTAAAGGAAAGAATAAAAAAGCCTCCAAAGGAGAAGAGAAAAAGCAAAACTCTATTGAGGAAGAGGACATAGCTGAAACTACAGAAACCAATACTCAATCATCTATTCAACGACCTGAACAGAAATCTATCAAATTGGAAAAAGCATACATCAAACTCTACGAATATCAACTTCTCCAAAAAGAGCAAGGCAAGATTGAGAAAGTTTACAGTCTTGAAGAAATAGGCCAAAACGAACCAGTTAAAGCTGCACTCAGACGAAGTATGCTGAGAGAAGTTGGGCTTAGCTTTTATGATCTGCTCTTTAGAGAGCTTAAAACGAATGCATTGAAAACAACTCTGGTCGATGCTTTTTTCACAAACATTGGCTGGACGAATTTACTTCCTGTCGTCAATGATAACATATATGCGTTTGAGCAAAGCCATCCGACAGGCACTCATCTCGTAAAATTACCCAAGAGAGAGGAATTGCTCGAAATTATTGAAGATAACATCATTTCACTTATAACAAGCTTGAAATTATTTGAGAACCTCCCGATAAGCCCTTCTATAGTCAGAAATCATTATTATAAAGAAATCGCAGCAAAAAAGCCATTTGAGCCAAACTTATATGTGTTGGAAAAGAACTGTGGGCTTAAGTTTGACGAATATCTACAGCAACTGCAGCAATCGACAAAGTTTAAATCAAAATTAGCCACTGCTCTTGGAAAAAATGCTACTAACCTGGAGGATGCTATCATATTTGAATCTGCCTCAAACGAAAAGAAGCAGTTTTGTGAGAAAGTTGCCCGATTAGTTAAAGAATATATGGACGAATCACCACTTGGGATTGAGACATTTGCGGGGTTGGAAAAGAAGATTGCAGTCGAGTGCTCGAAAGAAATAAAATCATACAGTAGTAACGCCTCTTATGTTCGAAAATTGATCAGATATACTTCTCTGCGACACAAAATATTGATTATTTACCTTAAACAAGAAGCTTACTTGCTTTCACTACATAAACTCAACAGAATTTCTCAAAAAGAATTTCAGGAAGTTTACAAGACAATGAATCATAACTGCAAGGAAAGCAATCCATTCATGACTTCCGAATTTAAGTTCCCTCCATTCAGACCATATGAACCAAAAGAAGGCGATCAAACTCTACCAAATGATCCTTGTACTAAAGAATTTCTGGAAAAAGAAATGGACTTTAGCAAAATTGTTCTAGTTGACAGCCTTGAGAAATTGGAATATGCTAGATCTCTGCTACCCGAAACTAAAGTTATAGGAGTCGACTTAGAAGGCACCATTGAGAAGAAAAAAGATAGGATGGTCGAATTGGTTCAATGTGCGTATGGAGGGATGATTGTTGTGTTCGATATTTATTTCTTGAGAAGAGAGGCACAGAATCTCCAGAATGAAACTGCCCAAAAGACATACCAAAAAACTCTCGAATTTTTACAAGAAATGATGGAGAACCCCACAATCTGCAAAGTCTTTCATGATGGACGCGAAGACTCTCTAGGGTTGCATAGCTGTATTCAAAGCTGTGTATTGAACACATTTGATGTGAGCGCAAATTATAACTTGATTGCTCAACTCGAAGTCTATTCTAAATATGATAAGGTCTTAGCTCTTGATGAGCTTAAGCTCTCCATGTCTCCTCAAGAAATCAAGAATAACGAGCAGTTATCTGATGAGAAATGTGAAGAGATTCTAAAGAATATTGAGGTTGCAGCTCGTCCTCCAGGTCTAAACGATGTGCTTGAAGGGTACGAAGCATCCCATGGAATCAATCGTTTGAAGTCAATAATGAGAGACAGATTTTTCAAGTTGTCTCGAGGCTACTTCCTCCAAAGACCTGTTGACAAAGAGCATTTGATCTATTCAGCCAAAGATGTAGAAGACCTCGAAGAAGTGATGAATAAAATGATAAAACGACTGGAAGGTGTACTGAAAAACATATGTGACGGGCCTTCGTCTGAAAATTTAGCGTTACTGACGACCTATATTTCTTACCTTTATACAAATGAAGGATGCACTGAACTAGCTAATCCTTAATAAGTTGATTCTGTGTTAGTACATATGTCTTTTTTGTTCAATATTCTCCAGCTCAAATTATTGATAATAATCGCCGCTTATCTACCTGATCCCATTCTTCAAATCATCAAAAATTTTATGCACTATCAGCACGAGTGATGATCGTTAGAGCTTAGAAATTGAATAAATTATGTGCTGAGTACATTCAAGAAAATTGAAATGGGAAAAATTCCCAAACATTTCACAAAATTAAAAGTCCGTAGAGTAGACAGAAATAATCAAATATGATATCGAACCTTCTGATTTGAACTTTAGATCGCAAGGACTCAATATTTTAGATTGAATAACAGCGAAGAGCTGCCCTTTGAAAATATTTCAGTCCATCTTGATTTGTACGTTTTAATGGAGGTGATTTCGGGCGATCCTTCTGTTGCTTGCATAAGCAACAAAGAAAGGTTGAGTTGCGTTTCGGAATTGATAAATCAGGCTTTTCAACAAAAATCGAAAAACGAAATCGGATATTGTTGTATCTTGAAATATATTTCGTCGATTACTAAATGGACTAAATCTGATACTTTAAATCATAAAGCAGCAATATTCATTTGAAAATCACTCAAAATTATTTTTTTCCCTGCAAACTTATGTCTCATCGCGATTATAACCCCAGCTGAAACCTAACATGAGCTTCCCAATTTAAATCTATTTAAATAATTCAATAATATGAAAAGCTAATCTGAACTCATTAGCACCCAATATACATCGTGTTAAGACTTCAGCTCGCATTTAACATAGACAATTTCGTTTCCTATGCGTGCATATATTATTGGCTTGCTTTTGGGTGAATTTTGTTACACCAGAAAATCGAAACCAGAGACCAATTAGGAAACAATTAAAAATCTAAAAATTCCATTTCAAATACAAACCTCTTTCTCGTGATTACCTCCAAGATGCAGTTACGTGAAACCGTGGAAGCGATTCTTAACGATGTCACGCTCAAAGAGGAAGACGCAGACCTCAAAGAATGCGATAAACATATGGCTTATTTCGAAGAAAACGACCTCAATGAGCTCTATCTCGCATTACTTACAATCTACAAAGAAAACCATAACATACCTGTCAGAAGGTTCATTCTCACTTACTGGGAAAACAAATTGATCTTTGGCGAAGGCAAAGAGAAAGGCACCTGGGTATTAATAACGAATGAGGCTCGTGATATCTTCAAACATGGTCTTATTGAGCTTTTTGAGATGGAAACCGACGCTTCCCTCAGAGAAAAGATATGCTCTGTCATCGTCACAGTTATCGCGGGGTTCGAGATTTACAACGACGAGACTGACCCTCAAATATCTGCAGATGCGACAGAATGGCCAGAAATATATGTTTTCTTCGATAAATTGGCCGAATCGGAGTTGGAATCTGATAACGCTGGGCTCTACTTCATCTTAGGGCAATGCTTCCAGTCAGCTTGCATGTTAAATGAGATCGGACCGCAAAAACTTTTTGATTGGGTGAAGAAAGGTCTTGAATCTCCTTTCGTCAAAGTACAATTAGAAGCTATTTACGCAGTCCTCAGCATTCTTACTAACGAGGGCTGCGACTACTCAAAACCAGCAATGCAAGTCTTCCCGTCGGTATTGCATAAGTTCAAGAGTCTAATTTCAGAAAATTCTGACTTGAATCATACACTGATACGAATCTTGGAAGTCTACACTGAAATCCCTATCAAGATCATTAGAAAGCATTTACACGAGCTATTTGCCACAGTAAAAGAGTTCGTGGACATGTCTGACATTAGTATGGCAAACTTGAATGACAGAGCGTTAGCTTTACTCACTGATTTCGCGCAATTAGTCCCGAATACATTGAAAAAGAAAATCGACCTCGTGAAAGAATATATTGAGTTAAACTACCTCCAAATGAGCCTTATCACGGAAGATGTAACTGAAGAGTGGGCTTGCCCTGATAGTCTCTCAGAAGATGAGGAGTCATCTCAAGAAGAACGACTGAAAATGAGTATTCTGAACAACATCAACATCCTTTGCTCGAATCTGGGCTATGAGTTTTTAAAAAAAGCCATTGAGACTGAAGTCACTCCAAAGTTAGCCAGCAGTGACTGGAAGCAAGCCTATTTCGCTCTTATGTTCTTATCACAGCTGGGAGAATATTTAACCATTGACGAAGCGATGCCGATGCTCGAGCTGCTCGTTGTAAACCAACTCAAAAGTGCCAATTCCAAAGTCCGATACGCAGCTATCCATTGCATGGGACAATTCTGCGACGATTTAAGCACCGAATTCGATGAATCGGAAGTCAAGAAACTCATAAAATACCTCCTAGAGACCCTAGAACACGAAACAGTTTCCAGATTGACGACTCATATTCTCGCCTCGATTCAGAACCTATTGCGAGAAGAAACAAATCCTGAAGTCCTGATTTATTTCGGCGTCGAAAAGCTACTACATATGGGCAAAAAATACGCGTTAGAAGGCGTTCCGATTGTCAGAGAGGCAGGAGTAGAGTTTTTAGGAGTACTCGCGATGATTCTCAAGGACCGGTTGAACGGGTATGTTGGTCACATATTCGAAGCGGTTTTTATGCTGTTCGCCTACACCAAAACAGATTTCAAGACGCTGAGAGGATACACACTCGAAGCGGCTAGCAACGTGCTTGCTGAAGTTCCAGACGCAGCTAAATATACAGACAAAATAATCGAATTTGCGATAGAAACGCTTGAGGATCATGTAACATTTGATGAATCCACCGAACGACTGAAGATTTTTGTAGTCGATACGTTTTTCAGACTGTCCATGACGTTCAAATCTAATGTTGATAAATACATCCCACAAATCATCCCTGGACTTATTAAACTCGCGGAAAATATTCTCATGCCTCGAGGAAAAGAAGGCAGTGTAAGCTTAACACTGAAGGCGATCAAAGATGAGTTACTGTATCTCAAAACAGACGATGACGAAAACGAAGGTGCGTCTGAATTCAGTAAGGAGGAGATTTGCGTTGCTATTGAGTCTCTGAACTCATTTATGGACTGTTCTCCTAGTGACCTCGTTGTCTACATCCCCAATTTTGACGAGTTATACACTAACAGTCTGCAAATAATAGAAAATCCGCTCATTTTAAAATCGCTTTTGCAAGCGACGGTGACCTTTCTTGAATTTGTGCAGAAAAACACAACGCCTGAAGACTTTGAGAAAATGTTTACGAAATTTAGAGGATTAGTTATGAAGAAAATTTCTAATATTGATGAATATGGAGACGAATTCTGTGAAATAATAGAAATTTTAGGCGAATTGTTTAAGATAAGCGAAAATTATCTTTCGCTTGAAGAAGCAACGTCGACGTTGAAATTCATGGAGGAGCTCGTTCAGCAGCTTCAAAGGGAAAACATGATGCTCGAAGCGTCTTTGAAGAAGAACGATGAGGAGCCTGAACAAGATGAAGAGGGTTTCGACCTGGAAGATGAAGCGACTACCAAAGATCAAATAGAAACGATAGAATTGACTCAGGTTGAATTGACAAAGGCTTTAGAAGAGTTGATAAAAGCAAACCCGGAGATTTTTACCAATGATTTAGGACAAAATGTAATCGATTTGTTCAAAACAAGGCATTGGAACTACTCGTATGCGATTAAAAGTGCATGCAGGTTAGAAAATGCACTTGTTGCAGCTTCTGTAGTGATAGAAGTGTTCCATCCAGACCATCCGTTGGTTACCCCGCTACTTGATAAAACAATCATCAGAATCCTTGAATTTTCATCGATAAACCAAAGAGTACGCCTTCGTTTAATTACAAGCACGACTGTTGGTGCCTTTGCTCGATACGCTTCGAAGGAAACGTTCAAATTATACGCTGGCAGACTTCTCGCGATTCTTGAAAAACTGCCTACTCCGAAGGCCGAAAAGGGCAAGAAAGAGCTTCAATTGATTGATCATATCACAAAGAGTTATGGAGAGATTATTAAATATCAAGAAGGCGCCATAATGGACGATATCATCCTGAAATGGTTAAATAATATTCCATTGCAAAAGGACAAAACCAGCACTGATCAATATGAACTTTTTGCGGATTTAATCGTTGAATCTAAAATTGAAATGTTTTGTGGTGAGAATACCTCAAGAAAGCAGATGGTTGCGTATAAGATAGGATTGGTCAGAGAGTTAACGGAGAAGATAAAAGATGATAGCGTCAGAAGAAAAATTGAAAATGCGTATCTTAAAGTCATGAAACTTGATAATTAGGTCGATGTTTCAACATAATAAATCCATCTTTTATTGTATTTTTTTTGCTTTAGGTTTCAAAAAGAATTCTGTTCCTTTGTAAAAACGCTCCTTTGAGAAGCAGGGTAACATTCCTCGTTTTTCATGGAATGAAACAACTTTTACATCAAAAATTTGTTGAGTCAATGTTTATTTATGATTATGTTATAGGCTATGAAGGGAACATTGTTTAAATGATGTGTTAAAGAAATAACGTTTTATTTGTATACAGAGAAAAAAAGAGAAAGCATTTTGTGTAAATTTGTTAATGATGTTTATTTCTCAAGATTTCATAGATGAAGGCAATGACGACTGAATTATCAACTAAAGAGACGAGAGATTGCTTCAATTTGTTAATTATATAGCAGCTTGGTTTTCCATTATTTGATATGATTAATTCAGGGTTCAACTAGCAGGGAGAAACTGGGCTCTCTAGTTTTTGTCAAAAGTTCTGGAAAAAATAAATGAAAAATTTACCGTTAGGTTGAATAGAAGAAGTTAGGCGACCTGTGCCTTCGTGGACTAGAGCTGCCTTTGATTCTATGCTGGTTTTATCGAAAAAGTTAACAAATTGGACAGTGAATAAGCATCGCTTTCCATCTCTTCCAGCATAGCTCATGGAATTCACATCGAAAACACCGATGTCGAGGAGTTTCCTTTAGTCAATCACACGAGTTTGATCCATCTGGTCCTATTATGTGATCAAGATTGTCAGAGAGTCTTATCGACCTTTTAAGCTTTCGATAGAAATACTCTTCAACTAAGACATCGGAAGTGAGAATTTTGTAGAAACTTTAACATTAAATATCTGGGATTAATCTGGGTTGAGTCTTAAGAGAGGTGTTTAAATGAAACAGACCAGAAAATTGTTTATACGGTATAGTCCTGCTCAAAAACGAAAACAAGTCAGGCTAAATATTTGGAAATCGGAAATAGCACCGCTGAAGATGGAGATGAACATCATTTTGTCTCACAACTTGAATTCTGCATGATAATCCCAAAAATCTTCCAGAAAAGCTGAAATAATCACTCAAATTCGAAAAATATTCAAAAAGACAATTTTGACATATGATGTTTGAGTAAGCATGAAATAAGAGTTTGGAGATTTTCTCAATATATGGTGGAAATTTTAAACGAAGAATATTTGCTGAGAAGCAAAAAAGGGAAAATTTATTCAGAAATCGTTGGAAAATAACGTCTTTGTCTATTAAAGCTTGGTTCTAACTCGGAACGAGATGAGACATCTATATTTCGAGATATGCAAATCGAGTGGTTTCATTTCAAACAATGATCATTAATTAAACAATCTACTGCCGCTTCTACTTCAGAAGATGGATTTGAAGCTTTCATTTCAAAATTTTTATTTCATATCGCAGATATTTCTTTCACACTTAGTGAATGGGTAGTTGCTTGATTTCCTCAGTTCAGCCTATCTAATACACCTTATTTCTTCTTATCAAATTTGATAGATTATTCCTGTGGAGATTAACAATATAGAAGTTCCTACAATCTACTAGGGCAAATTTTTTCGATAGAAAAGAAATCTGTCTCATTCTGAAAAGATTTTTTGGGGTTCTTATTGTAAAATCGAAATATCAAAAGCTAGAATAACTACAGCAAGCAAAGAGAAAGGAGTCTCAAAGTTAGTTGTCACATTTGATTCATTGTCCCACATTCCAATGGAAAAATGAATAAAATCAAGTCGCGAAAATAGAAAAAATGATAAATGCCTACTAAGCTAAAGCGATTTTGAAATTTAGGTTTCATATCGAATACATTCTCTTACCTTCCAACACAAGGAATTCCCTACACCCGCTTCTATAGGATTGATATTCACGCTTTTTTCTCGAGATGGATCATGAATATCTGAAAATCCTTTGAAACTCACAGAGGTATCAACAATCTACACACGTAGACTCATTATGCAACAAACTGATTCGTCGAGTTCTTTCGCAGGCTAAAGAAATTAGCAAGGAAGTTTAGGTGTGATAATGAAACTCTAAATACATCATCTAAATATAAAATGAAATGATTCGAATCCTATAACTTGTTCTTGAAAACATTAATGCGATGTGTTAGAAGCTGAATTTTCGAGGATGTCAAGTCGCATATTTCTCCCCGCCAATTCTGAGTTTCTGTTATCTCATATTAAAAATCAAATCTATGATTTATTTTTCAGAACAATTTAATTGCACGGATTCATCAGCAAATTTAATTTATGGACTGGTGATTTATTTGATTCTGGAGGCTGAAAAAAGTTCAAAATTGCTGCTACCTATCTTTAATAAAATGATAATACTGTCAAAAAAAGCTGTATCACTGCACTAAAATCCTCATTTCTCAGAGCAAAAAGTATCCTTTTCTTGTTTCATAGCATCTATAAAAAGCTGGTACTTTGCTAAGAATTTTTACTCGTTACCTATTCTCGACCAGCCACTCAGCTGGGCTTTGAGAGATCGAGCAGCTGTGGTTCATCTTAATTGTTTATTATTATGTTTAGTACTGTAAATTCCTTTTAATTTAATAAAATCCTCAGTACTTTATACTGATTTGTATAGCAGATTCATTTGCCATATGACCTTAATTAACTCGCTAAATCAGTACTGACGGCCCTCCTCAGAAGGCCGTAACCGATTTCTTTCACTTCAAATCTTGGTTCGACTTTCAGAGTAGCATATGTGCTGTTAACAGTGTTCGTTGCAAACAGTAAATCTACCCAAATTTAAATATGATACGGATAAACTAATTATGGGAGTTGGGCACGCTGTATGATAATTTCTGTTATGGATCAGATAATAAAATAAGTTAATTATTCTAAATAAACGCCAACCAAACATTGAAATTCAAAAAGAGAACACATTTCAGTATCTGGCTCGTTAAATTAAATTGTTTAAGCTATTTTGGCAGCTATAATAAATTTTTCTAAAATAATTCGATTTCATGCAAACCCAACTTAATCGAGACCCACCCACCACAAGAAGCAAGAGGGCCCACAAAGCCTATAAGTCAAATTTCTTGGAGAATTTATATGCTATCCTCAATGTACGTTCTTCGACTTATATTACGATTCTAAATTGCTATTTTAAAAGACTGACGCCTTTAAGCCGATTATCGATTGGACCGAAGATGGAACCTGTTTCACCATTATTGATACAAGGCGATTCGAGTCGATCGTCCTTCCTCGCTACTATAAACACAATAACATTAAATCTTTCACTCGACAAGTAAGTCTTCACAGTTTATCTGTTGGTTTATTTATTTTCGTTCAGCTTCATATGTACCGTTTTCAGAGGAAGAACGAAGGAAAAGAATGCGGCGGACTAATTTTTTCCAACATCTATTTCCAGAGGGGCCAACCGTATGATTTAAGACCAATGAAAGGAGTTAATTCATTACGTTAGGGAACTGTTAAAAAATATCCAAAGGAATCCAGAAAAAATGAAGAAGCCTCCTGTACGGGAAAATGAATATACAGAATCCGAAGAACCAGAGCTAGTAAAAGTGTATTTTTGAACAAGTCTCATCGGTTCTGCAGTTGAAAAAGCAATTTCAAACTCAATTCGAAGTACAGCCGCAAATCTCCACGAATGTTGAGAACCCTGCCAAGGATAACGAGGTCCTTGCAATCGAACACGAAATGAATCAAATGCAGTATGAGATTGTTTTAGAATAATTTGTTAATCATTGTAATTTGAACTAGAGAAAAAGTCAATCAAATGCTCGAGTTTTGCAGCAGAGGCTGCCAGGACGTGGATTCTGAAGGCACCATTTCAAGGAGCACAACAAAAGAAAAATCAGAAGGAAATATGTACAGAAATTTCCGGCATAAACTTGAGCAGCTGCTTGGTTTTAAAGAGATTGAGGGTGACGGAACCGATTTTCAGATTGAATTAATCAAGTGCTTGGGGATCCAATAATCGTTTCGCCTGCAATTGCTTGATGATGCCATTATTGGTCGTCGTACAATAATGATGTGAAATTTTGGTTCGTAGTGATAGTGCTATCACTTTTTGAATTCGTGTATTTAATAAACAGGATTATGATGAGTATTTTGTTGTTCATCCATTTCCATCGTCCCATGTCTCAAAAAATAGCATTTCTCCGCTATTTTGTTTGAGAAATGAAACAATTCATGAATTCTGGTCTTTCAGAATGACGGCTAGGAATCGGACATAAGGATGCTCCATATCTAGGCTTGACCTTGTAGAAGCAAAATATACTGTGAAAAATTTCAGTCGCTACTCCCAAAATAACTTACAGAGAATAAAAAATGCCCCATTTAGAATTATTAAGAAATATCCCTTCGAGTGCGATTATTAAACTAAAGAGTTTCTACTTACCAGATAAGTTCTCTCTGGTTATTAAGCAGAAAGCAGATGCATGAGCATCGTATTTCATTAGTGTAAAAAGAACTCCAATGTAGATTTAGTTAGGTCGACCAAATTACGAAAATAACTTGCTGCTTATAAAAGAAATTTTCTTGCTCCAAGAAAGCTCCAGGTTATGCATGCTAAGCCGCAAATATTTGAGGTCAACTATGGAGTAGAATAAAGACTTGCGAGTTATTAACGTTACTATTGTCTCATGAGAAGGAAAATTCTGTAAAATGGATGAATCTTACAAGTTTCTTAGTAAAAAACCTTTGAAATATGTGCCGATTGTAGAGAATCATGAGAGAGTATTGGGTTGTATGTAAAATTGTTCTTTAGATGAATTTCAAGTCCCAAATCTTTTTGATATTCAAGAATACATACCGATACTCGAGAGAAAAATGGGATACGTTTAGAATCTATAGCAAATCAGATTCGGATTGACCTAGGGGTGCTGACTTTTCAACGAACTTCGTCATCAGATTCAAGTTTGGGGTTCGTAACAAAATTCCCTACAGAAGAAAATTATCTAGCATGTAACTTGTCTTGATCGCTGCCTCTTTAAATTAATCTGACAACAGAAATAATTAATTAAAAACTGAAAGGAAATGTTGATCCTAAAGATTTTCTCACATCTCGCGAACAGCCATTACCTTTAACTAATATCGAGAGCTTAACAAATAATAAGCAACATAAACTGGCGTTTCAGTCAAAACAATAAGAAGATTCCTGCAAAACCAAATTACTCTGTCATATCCTGTTTTAGGTTCATATTTGTATCAAGTTTATCGCATACGAATTGATAAAGTTCTTGAACAGCGCGATATCATCAATTTTCTCATGTGCGACTTTCCTAGCAAAAATATCCGCCTGACCGCAATTTCGATGCAGTTATTACCGTCTTTTCACTTAAGGTTGTTCCCACCGAAAAGTAAATCACGCAAGCTCCATGAAACTTCAGTCGTAAGCTCTCTTTGTATAACTTTTTCTGAGTTTCTCCCTCAACCTGACATTAATCAACGTCAACTATTAATACTTCCTTAGATTGTCTTTTGATAAATTAACGAAGAAAACTTTCGAGACAAATAAAAACTCACATTTCATCGCTTCATTACATCAATGAAATTAAGGAAAGTTGCTGCCACCTGTATGGCAACAAGTGGATGCATTAAACTCCATTACCTCAGAGACTGAATTTCTTTAGAGAATCTGATGTGATTATATGCTCTCTCTCTTTATCCTTGTCTATGAAATCAAGCATTTCTCGCAACATCTAAGAGAAAAATGTTACTTCAAATTAAGCTACCTGCATTAATCGGATTCCGTTGAACCAAAGAGATGATACATCACCTCATTATTTTGTAAGAACGCCGCTAGGTAACCCCTTTTTCGACTGGATGAAAATCTCTAACTTCTATTCGGAATAAATATTCAAAATTTGTCTGGACTAAATTTACTTAGGTTGCTGTATAAATCTGAAATAAGAAAAAGCTCTAAATTTTTCGCAGAGCTATAGACTTCAAAGTAAGTGTACCCTTCTTTTGTTTTGCCCTTTTAGCAAAAAGGTAATTAAAGATGGAACTCTCTTGATTCTAAATGAAGCCCTATTTCGAAATATTTTGAATGTCGAAATGAATTTGATTTGTTTTACCTATGTATCCTCTGTGTAGTTCAAGTGTCTCTGCGGTTTTTACATCAGAGAGCTCAAATATTTCAATTCTCTGTGATCCAGGGCGATCATAGAAGACTGAGTGAGTATTTTGTAGTTTTGCAGAGAATTGTGCTGAATCTCTTATGTTTCTTTTTCCCAACAACTTCTCATTTTATATAGCTCGTAGAAGCAGTAATGCCCTTCTTTTTTGGGAGTTCCTCTTGAATTGGATCAAGATATATTCCATTTTTCTGTAGAGGTGTAGTTTCATTGGTTTTCAGAGAAAACTTTCAATGGTAAAGGCTGAATTCCAAACAATTCCAGAAACTTGGGCCAAGTATGTAAATTTCATTGGTTAGTTTAGGCTTTAAATCATCTCTTGCTGAAAAGTCTGTGATTTGTATTCTGATTGTGCTTTTATCCAATTACAAATAAAGTAATCCCGGATTCCAGGAAACCCTGGAACATTTTTCGAATCCCCATATAGTCCATTGATATTGATCTTATTATTCATAAAATTGGTGACTTCAAGCATATTTCTGAGGTTGCACTCAGTATCGTGATCTATCGCGTTTGTAGGAGATTGTTTTTTCTTTTTTTTTAATCCGCTTTTATAACAATTTCAGATTTTATGACAATTGTTGCGAATATGCCTATCTGAACTTCAATATTGTACTTGCTAATTTGCTAGTGTTATACAACATTTCCTGTATGGATAGCGTCTGAGAGAAATTTAACTGAGATTAGACAAAGTAACGAGCATTAACGACTTTTAGGAAGAGTGATTGCTTTTTTGATTTTGTGTTGAAACTGAAAGAATATGTTTTTCGCAAAGCTTCGATCATTGGAATTATAACAGCCAGAAGGTCTTCGGTCTGGAGTCAAACTGGTGAATTCTTGCTCGCTTTTGAAATGAGCATAGTCCAAGTTCTGAACAATAAATCTTTGAGATGAGAAACTATTTATTTTATTTAGAGAATTATTGCCAAAGTTACTTATATTTTGAGTTTTATTCTTTTTTATATGCTAGTTTACAAGCTTCATGGGCCAATCCATCCGACTTTTATATATTACCTTGTTCTGAAGAATTACCAGTTGTCGCTATAGTCAAAATGCAAATGCAAAGGCCTTTGTTGCTTTTTCAATTATTTTAACTTTAAGTATTCTCAAAAGATCAACTAAACCTTATGCACATAGCATTAACAGGAGTTAGTGATGAATTCCAGACTAATTTGTGAGATCCAGACAGTTAGAACCGATCATCTGTTTGTAAAAAACTTAGAATGGGTTGGCTCTTTTCCTCTAAGTCGTTTATTTTATTAGTTCATAAGAGGTTGGATCAGTGTTTGTAAGAATTCATAACCTCACGTATGAGCGAATATTTTAATGTAGTACTAATGTTAACTTTATTAATTCTTTGTATCAAATCGACTGCCTTGATTAATAATGACAAATAAAATTTAGATTACTTTGATTTAATTAGCACTTGCAGAGTATTCAAATGTATTTCTCCTAGAAAATGCTCGCAAACGAAGGAGAATTGGAAATTTATTTCTCTCTTCTTGAAATGTCACACAAATCGTTTGAAATTGGTCCATTCTGCTGATATACGCTTCAGGCAACCCATAAAACCTAGTTGATTTTACCTCTACAAAAGCACTGCCTTTATTAGCTCTCTCCAGCAAAACCTTTTGTGTTTCGTTTGTGCTGGTTTCAATCTGAGTTAACTATTTATTTCGTATTATGAAATAGTGTTAATTATGGGTTGCTGCTAAATTTTAGGATTAGTTGAATTATTACGCACGAGTCATTTTGCCAATTAGCGCGTTTAAAATAAATAAATACCTCAGTCAGGAAGAGTAGAAGAAGATGATAAGAACTATTAGCAGCACATTTTCCCTGATATATAAGTTTCAATCACGCTTAGCAGATCTAAGCAGGGTTGGTAAAACACCGATGAAACTGATTATGGTCAAACACTCTGGTTTTTCTTCATCTCATAACACAGCTTTTCTTATTGTCTTGAATTTTGAACCTATACGATCATCCTAAAGACAACAAGAGATATTTCTTCTTAAGAAGCTGTCTTGTTCTCACATTATATACGAAATATAGCAACTGTTTCCTGCATATCGTTAAACCTTCGCTAGTCAAGCATTTTGAAAAAATTATTGGGAACTTTGAATTTCAGGGTTTTTAAAAAAATATTTTTCTAATTCCGATCATGGTTCACATAGATACTCTGAGGTCCAAAATACCATTTTCAGATTTATCAAGTGTTTTATCTTTTGTTGGGAATAACCAATTTAGCTTTTAATTCTTCCTTCAAATTCGAGAGCAATAGATCAATGAGTAGGGCCCCTTAAGCAGACTTCATTTTTTTTGTTGTTGTTAAACTAACTAACCAGGTTTCACAGCTTTGAGAAAACCGACCTTAGCTGTCAGTGTGATATAAAATAAAGGCAGTTTTCTGGTTTTAATTGAGTTGGTCTCTCAATTATACAATATGCAAATATATTCAGAACTTCAGTGCTTCAGATAATTTCAACTTCTTCCGATTCACAGCCTGTTTGAAGTACACTTTCTGAGCAAGAACGATCATTTTACATAATTCTCTCTTTTTTTCAATTTCTATGAGCTTTGACTTTCCCCCCCCCCCCAAGTATCAGATTTGACACTGCTTTAATCTAATCAATTGAATCCGTAGACAAATTAGGAGAATTATTTTAGAACCTCACTGCTAAAATTGTATTAAACATACAAAAAAATTCATCAGCGACAGCTGGAACATTTTTGTAAGTTTTATTGTTTCGGAACCAATTTTAATTACTGCAAGAACCCTTTTAAAACTGCAAAAGCACTTTTAAAATTCGAATGATTTGAACAATTGAGCCGTTTTGGTTTACCGACCTATGGAAATAGAGCAAACATCTATGCTCCTTTAAGAATCCACAGGACACAGCATCAGCATTAGTGAATCCCATTGTCCCATTGAAAAAGCAGCTTATTTCGAGATAAATATTCCTCTCTTTCCTAAAGTCATGTTCAAGTTTATCAAGATACTGGTAATTTGTTTTTGAACAAATTCTTGCTAACCAGGCAGTACAGAAATTAATTCATTGGATTTTATCAGCTTATTCAATTATGAATCGTTCTAATAAATTCCAAGTTCCGCCGAAGCATTTAAAAATCCATTTAAGCTGCAGTAATTAGATATACACGAGTATTTATGTTATCTGACATGAAAGAATACATAATTTAAATAAAACTACAAACATGTTACTGGATGAACCTCAGATAGTTGTTTTGGGAGGCAAAAATATTACTCCTACCCAAGCTCTAAAACAAGTCAAAGAAGCTCAAGAGATCCTAGAAACACAAAAGAAAACTCATCACCAGAGACGAGCCTCTGATATTATTGCCAGGGAAACCTTGAAAAAAGCCATGCTCTCTAATTTCTCAAAGTCTTCTGAAGAAAAACCAGTAATTCCTCTTACCTACTATACCAGGACCTAATCAAGCTTTTTTTAGGTACTTGTACTTGATCTCGATGAGACCCTTATTCATGCAGTGAAAGCCCAGCCCACCTACCCTGCGAAAGAAGTGAAGGTTCAAACCTCAAGCTATAGTGTGACCTTTTGGGTTGCAAAGAGACCAGGCGTTGAGGCTTTTCTTAAAACCATGTCTGAGTATTTTGAGATTGTTATTTATACAATGGGCACTCGTGAGTACGCCGAAATGATTCTTGCAATGACGGGTTTGCAAGTCTATATCTCGAGACTGTTTCACCGAGATCATTGTGTGAGGCTCTCCGAGACGTGCATCACAAAGGACCTTAGCATCGTGGGGACAAACTTTGCGAAAATGGTTTTTATTGACGATGCGGTGCGAAATACCAAGCAGCATCCCCAAAACAGTCTCCTTGTCTCTCGCTTTCAAGGGAGCATGAGTGATTGCTGGCTGTCGATGATCTCTTCTTTCCTTTTGAAGCTCGCTGAATGCGACGATTTTCGGTCTGTCTCACGAAAATTCGACCTCTTTTTGCTTGGATATGATCTTCCGACAGAGAGGTGCGTGGAAGGAGTGAAATTGCCCAAGGAAATTAAGTCGAAAACTGAGAATACAAGAATGACATGGAGATTAGTTGATGATGATTCTTGTTTAAATGAGTTCGGAGATGAAGGAATAACTTCATCAGCTCGTGGGATCTTGAGTCAAGCCTCTTAAATTACACAATCTTTGATCAAATAGGATAAAGTTAGTAAGTAATTTTATGGACAAATCTGTAATATTGGGTATTCTTTTAATCATATCTTATTTTATTGTACATTATCTGCTTGTTTTGTTCATTGTAATACAATAATGTATAGTAAGTATCAAAAAGCTTTTTCTAAAAGCTACGATTTAATTTATTAATCTCGAAAGAGACATTTGTAAATTTTTCAAATTTTACCAACAAAATTGAATTTTGCAAGGCAGAGAGCCCTGAGTTCTTCTGCTTTTAAATTGAAATGGAAACCTTTTAAGTCAAAATAACTATTCATGCATTGCTTTATTTCATGGAAGTACCAGAAAATGTTATTTTAACAGGATTAGCAGCATATGAAAAGGTCCATGACTTGGCCTTTGGTCGTATAAAAAAAAAGTCAAACATTTATTTTCTCATTACTACGTAGACTCTCGAATCTTTATCATTTGCATATACATGCACTGTGTATTTATGGCTTTGCATTCCATTGCTCGTTCCAAAGATCTTGTGAATTAATTTACCAATTAATAAATCCTTCGATATTGTATGACTGTATGTATATCTTGCTGCTCTTGGACTCAGTTTAAAGATTTCTAACTTTTCGCAAGAATTGGTGTCTTTTAGTTCTATAATTTGTTGGTGTTTTTATTTCGAAATTTGATCTACCAAATACCCTTTTTCTGTTTTGATACGTAATTTCTTTAGCTTATTAACTAAGAAAGGCATCATGTTATGAGCTGTACTGTAAATAAATCGAGTTGAAAAGAGATATAGAGTCTCGGTTTTGATTATTTCATGAAAAATAAAACTGCTTCTACACTCAAATTTTCCCTTTGAATGCAATCTCCTCTTTTAGAGCTTGCAATATTTCGGTCCTTCGTAAAAATTATTTCCCACCGATTAAATATTTACTGAAGGAGTCCTTGACTCTAATTCACTGTTGCATTAGTCATAATCTAACATCGAGCCATAATGAAGCTGTTCTGGGACAAAAAATACTTTAGCAACTATATCTTAGGAGGAAGTTGGTCCGATTAATTCAAAATCTCAGCATGGTCCTCCTTCAAGTGTAATTGAAAAATACACTTCGCTCTTTGAGAAATCAGTTCAGTACACTACCCATTCATTTTTAGTTAAGCTTTTTCTATTCATCAGCTTTTCGATTATCAAGAGAATATATCTCAGCGAAAAAAATCTCATTAATTCTAATGAGATACCACAACTTTGTGTAGATTTTCCATTTTTTTCAGCTTCTACAACATGGAGGCGCCACTCTCTGAGGATAGCTTCGAGATCTCAGCTGCTTTTTCTTATTGGATCGTAATAAAATTGATTTGTGATTTCTTAAAGGATCTTTGTTTGCTTCTTTCAATATGTCACATCATCCATAAAATCTCCTCAATTACGAATAAATTACTTTCTTAAACAGTATTAACTAATTTCATAATTAAAATTGATCGTAGTACAATTTTGTTGACTATTATATTGTTCAAATTTCTTCTCATGTTATTCTGACTCAATACTTAGAAAAGGCAAAAGCGGAATTTCAAGAGGTTATTATTGATTTGAGATTGAAAACGAAGCGATACATATTCCTGACTGTCAGCTAGACCGTTGATGAACTGCATTCCTGAAAATGTCTTGAATATCATAGCACATGGTCCACCAAAATTCTCATTTCTAGATATGGCTTTCTTTGATCGCAACATCAGCAAGGAGATAGAGCCGACAATTGTAATAGTTCTTTCTGGAGCAATTCAAATTCGTTGTCGGTTTTAAACAAGCAAGTCTAATTTCGATTTTACTTAATTTGCACTGGCATGTTTGCATTTTAGCTATCTCGAATGTTAATTCTGAATTTAGTTATTACATCAACACAATTGCTCCCTGCTATCTCTCGGAAGAATCTCAAGCAGAAAAGGATTATGACGTCCTAATTCTCAAATCAGCAATAGCTACTTCATTTAATTTAGCAGAAGATGGTTGGTTCTCTAATTTTTCTCTTCTTGGAGACATCTAACAAAATTTACCATCCTGTTGAAATCGTGATTCATATCAGGGGAAGGTGTTGAACTGCTCATATTTTTTGAGCCTTTTTGTTTATCAAACAGAGTGGTTATATGAGGACTCCGCATATTTGCTTTTCGTGCTTTTACCTTTTAATAGGGCCGTTTTTACTCTAAAGTTACTTTATTGTATCAATATTCATCACGAAACAGATTAGACTGGTAGTTCATCCTGTGAATTCCATTGAAAAGCCAGAATTCGAACCACTACATTTTTCATCTAAATCTCTGTATTCATTGCGAACGCATTAAAAATTTTCAAATTCGAGAGATCTGAGTCAGTCATTTTGAGGATATGAGAAGATAGAGAACGTTTGGAATAACTTTCAAGAGAGTCCGCATTCATATAGCAAAAAACAATCAAATTTGCCTTCATTGATTGATTGAGGTTTGAGTACGTATTTTCTTTCACGCTTTCTGAAAAACAAATCTTGTAGATATTCAGAACTTCAAAACAAGCGAGACGAGCCAAAACTTTATCATAAAGGAGTGGGTTTTATGAGGACAATAAAAGAAAGCTACCATATTGATTAATTTACAAATTCTTTTTTAGCACTATTATAAATTTCCGACAGTGAGCTGAAGTAAAATTTTCTTCCCGAAATGATTTTCGTAAAGTCCCTTTTTGAAAACCAAACCATGCTGCATTCAGACCTACGGGCAGTTGCGGTCTCTTCTTCTCTGGTGTCCTTTATATATGAACTTCGAATTATTCTTTTGAAACGAGTTCGTTTCTGACCGAAAGTATTTAAAATAGCATATTCTGATAATTTAAAAAACTCCGTTGCTGATTAACCTATCCTATTTACATATGCTCACTGACCTTCTAATTAAAAATTCAGTAATCAAGATGCAAAAACTTATCTACCTTCTCCCGCTTTTCCTTTTCACCTCCTATTCATTAACTCTAACTGTCGATTCAAGCCTTAGCTCGGCTATCCAAGACGTCTCCACTCCTACTCTACAACTCGCGCTCAACATGCTCCTCAATCCACCCACTGGACAGCTTAGAGACCAGGACAATTCAATTATTCTCCTCAGTAACACCGCCGGCACTACCCAGGTAATTGATGATTTCACACTCATCAGCAATAATTTCGGAAGGATAAAAATCAGCTTTGAAAATTTCCAAAAAGGAATTCCTCTGTTAACCTCTTGCAAAACTGATCTACCTTATATATACATTCATTTTAATGCAATCTGGAATGTGGCCGGCTTGGAATACTTTTCCTTCGAAGGGGTTTATCTGGAAGCAGCCGCTGGTAAATTGACGGCTCAATTTACCAATATAGCAGCGTTGGAGCTTCAGAATTTATGCTTACAGGATAATGAGAACTTTGAATGGGAAAGAACTCCATTTTATCTCTATAATGTCAATGATTTTAAGATTGTCAATGCGACAGTGATGCATGGTGTTGGCGTAGGATTCTGGATTTTCGACAGCCTGAGCGTCATTTTCGAAAATATCAAGGTTTATCTGGTAACAGATCCAACAAATAATCCCCTCTTTAGGGCCCTTTCCACTTTTCAAGTTCCAACCGCTAGAATGGCTTCCATACAAAACGTCGAGATCACTTGGCTCAAGGAGGAATTCATCCACGGAATCAAGTTTTTCGAAATAGAGTCGTTTGAGACGGTTGTGGTTTCTAATTTTTCGATGAAAAACTGTTTTCTTGGAACAGCTTGGGGAGAACCACTTAGAATCGTCTCTGCCAGAAATATTACAGCACAGAATATAACTATTTCAAACATTGACCTCGATTTTCCTGATTCTGAGAGTCAAATTAATTTTGCATTCATAACGTTCGGTGATTCAAATGTGACCCTATCTAACTTAGCAGTGGACGATATATACGTTTCATACCACTCTCTTAGGTCCTTTAAAATTCATATTTTCCGGAATCTTTACCGGGATGGAGGCCCTATCCAGTCCTTTGTTGCTTCAAACATCACACTGCAAAACTCCCAATTTTTGGGGTACAGCGTCCTCGCTCAATTCGATGGAAATTATGATGATAACTTCGACGGCGTTCTAATCGATAATTTTACTGTGAAAAACTGCTCGTTTTATAACACCGCTTTGATCAGACTCATTCCAAAGATGGTTGGTGGGGCTACTCAGCAATTGCCATTAACAAGCACGACCAGTTATTTTATCAACAACATGCTAGTAAGCGATTGTTTCTTCGACGATAGCACATTAATTCAACATAACAACGCCTACGTCACAACATATCCGATTGAACTCTTTATCGTTCAAGTCACAAATATGACTCTTCGAAACAATAATTTCACTGGAACTGGTTCGATTAATATTATTGAGATGATTTCAACCTGCTTGAGGATAGCCAACTTGACAGCATCAAACAACAATATTTCTGTATCCTCGTTCATTGTTTCATCAATACACGTTTCTTCGTTCATGCTGATAAATTCCTCCATCAGTGAGTTGAGACTCGACCAAGGAGCGACATTCTTGAATTATAACATAAAGCAATCAATCGGGTTGATCTCATGGGATTACTATGTAAATAGTACTGCGGTATTGCTCGAGACTCGTCCTTTCTTCATTGTAAATACGACTTTTCGAGATATCTATACAAAGAATCAATCTACTTTGATAATCAGCAACAATCCGACCTCGATGATAATGAATTGCAGCTTTGATGGTTTTCAGCTTGATGATTCTTCATCTTTTGCAGTGTTCGGGAAATACATACCACTTGTGAAAGGTTCGATCTATGCTAGATCAACTGTAGCTGAGCAAGGAATATTTCAAGGCTTCAAAGAGCTCCTAGATCTCTATGCTTCATATCCATCAATACTCGCTGAGTATACGGGAGATAGCTTACCCACGTACTTCTATATCATTTTTGAAAATAACACCTTCCGGGATGTTAATTCTCAAAATAGTCTTTCATTAATCAGTGTCAAGGACATCATTGCCGAAAATAGCATCTTTTCCATCTTTAATGGGACATTTTCAAACGTGACAATTTCGACCGATCAAGAATTTGGGCTAATTAAGCTCTCAGAGTTGAGTCAAGCAGTCTTACACGATGTATCATTTCTGAATGTCGCTGGAGATGGAACCCTCTTTTTCATGCATTCAACACAAATCAAGAAGCTCACACTCAGCTCTTGTTCTATCTCCGAAACACAAAATATCACGGGATATCAGATCAAAGCTTCTGAGTGTCGAGACATTGCATTTGCTGATAACTCTGCAAATTTGGTTGAATCACAGAGCGACTGGATGCAAATTGATTGTGACCTGATTGATTCAACTGCATCAGCTATTGTTGCTGATGATGAAGAAGAAGGCGTTGAATACCCATCACCGATTACAATACAGAACTCCAGTTTCCTAAATATAATTATCACAAGCTCAACAGATCTCTTGCTCTCTCCTGCGTTTTTCCGCTTGGGAGCAGCTGCTCAAAGCTTTAATCTCAATAGCAATGACGACAGCAGCAGTTATAGCAATTTAGTGCTCAAGAAGGTCACATTCAAAAACATCAGCTTGGACAAAACTGCTCAAAAATATGCAAGAGAGATGTTCACCAGTCCTATCATTCAAATCACAGCAAGTCAGCTAGGGATAGTCTTTGATACTGTGACCTTGAATGGACTTTCGATCACTCCAATAGATAATGTTCTCAGTATATCAGCCGTCGCAGTATCATTTTTCATGAGCTCTTTTACAAATTTCATCCACAATGAGATGACTGGAGCGATCTATCTCGTTACCAAAAGCTTGAACATTTCTGGAAGTTTATTTCAAGGAAACCAAGGCTTGGAGAACTCGCAGAGTGGCTTGATTACTCTTGTAAATCCTGATGATATTACACCTCTCTCTGTGGCGGTAGACGGTACTTCATTTATTGGAAACAACGCACCTATGGCAACTTTGATGAATCTGAAAGGCTTCTCGATAAATCTCAATATCACAAACAGTGTCATAAGTGATAACTTAGCTCGAGAGTCAGGACTTATTCTTCTTCAATCTGCCAAAATATCTGAGCTGTATTTTAAGAATGTAACTTTCTCATACTCAGCTGAGGTCGATTCTACGGGAAATGACTTTGGAATACTTACAATCAAAGATTGCCAAGAAAAAATCGAGATTATCATTAACGACAGTAGCCTGGATATGTCTGGATACGTGAAAGGTTCATTGTTAATATTTGAAAAGAATTCTGAAGCAACAGTACAGATCTCGAATTTCACGTACAATACGAATTTACCTCTAAATGGTAGCACGTCCTTTGGAATGATGAAGGCAGATAAAGTGGATGTTATTTTTGACAATATTACTCTGAGCGGTGGACTTCATATCAATAATAATTCATTATTCGAAATAGATTGCACAAGGATCGGAGAAACATTATTTGATAGTTCCTCATTGCAGCTCAGAAACAGTGCTTTTGACACGATTACTTTGGGACAAGGCTGCAGCCTTTTCGAGTTGAAAGCTACCAATTTAGTCCAGCAAGATATCTGTCAAGCTTTCATATCTATTGAAGACTCAGTATTCTCGAATATAGAAATGCTTCATTCAGTTTCATCAATAGATGTGGAAGATGCGATAGGGGCATTTATCAAAGTAGATTCTTCGCAATTTGTTGGGAAAGATTCCGATCGAATACTTGTAAACCTCGTGAACAACACCTTCCAAAATATTTCTGCAATCCAAGGCTCTATCTATTTAGGCCAAAGACTTCAAAATGGTGCTTCGCTGTACTTGAAGAATAATTCTTTTCATAATATTTCAGCTGCGCAAAATGGTGGTATCATTTGCTTGAGTGAGACTTCAATCGAAGAGAGTGAGTCTACGACTGATATATCAGAGTCATTAAGAAACCTTGATGAACAAAACATACTATCAGAGAATATCAGTATTATAGACTGCAACTTCGAGAGTATATTTGCTCAAAATGGAGGAATTGTTTACAGCGGGTATTCAACTCATGGTGATACAACAATCACTCTTCAAAATAGCTCCTTAACAAATATTTCTGTATCTGAAAGAGGAGGGGTCGTTTATGGGAACGATAATACATTAATTCTCACCAACAACACTTTCCAAAGTATTTCCGCAAGCGTAGCTGGACCTCTCATTTACAGCGATACCTCCGATTTGACCCCAGCTACCTTAATTGCGGGTGGGAATACATTCACCACCAACCCAGATTCAACAACTGATGATGTTGTAGATTACATTGCGTTCGCGCCTAATACGCTAGAGATAGAACTACTCTCACCTAATTCGATTCACATCGAGCAGATACAAGCTGATGACGGCTCTTACATGATCTTGAGGAATCTTTCATCTTTTTCTCTTGAAGAACTTGAGCTTAAATTTACCCTCTATTTCAAAAACCAAACGCAGCAAGTTTCCCAAAGAGTGGTTGATCGTTCACCTAATCCATGGGTTCTCTTTTCCTTCTATTCGCCAGGGAGTGATGCAGCCCTCAAGAAAATCAATTCTACATGCAGTGACTCTCAATGTCTCTTACAATCTCCTCCCGTCACACTATTCGGCCAGGCAAATTCAAAAGTCAAAGTTACTGTGAATTATTCGTCATCAAGCGACCTACAATATCAGGTATTCACTCAGTTTTACATCGAGATCAGAGAATGCAGAGTGGGAGAGATCAATAACACTCTCAGCGGTGGTACTTGCGAACTCTGTGAAAAAGGGACCTATTCATTAAACAGCTCTGATAAAGTGTGTTCTACTTGTCCTAATGGAGCAGAGTGTGCGGGTGGCAGTGATGTTGTAGCGAAAGCAAACTACTGGAAAAGCTCTGACCCTTCACGTTTGATAATCCCGTGCTTAGGACACAACAGATGCACTGGAGGTGCTCTCAGCCCATGCGCTGAGCCATTTGAAGGTCCAGTGTGTTTGCAATGCAATAGCAACAAAAATTACATTGCTAATGGACAAGGCCATTGCACTTTGTGCTATTCTCAAGAAAACTTGAGTCTTTTAGCAGGTGTTATCCTGATCATATCGATATTATTTCAGCTGTACGTCATGATCACGACTTATAAAGACAATTTCAGATTGTATGCAGAACTTCAAACCTCTTCTGCAGCAGCTAATTCCACCTGCCTAGCTAGCCAAGTAGAAATTGGTAAGGACATCAGCCATCAGAAGGATTGTAGTTCGCCTCATTCAAGAGAGAAGAACCCGAAGCCTGGAGTCTTCCTAGCCATTTTTGTAACGTTTGCTCAAATGTGCTCAATCTTCATGAAGCTCATTCAGGAAGGAGTATTTGTAACATATTTCTTTGGAATAATCAACTCAATCGGAAACCCAAACGACCAAGCTCTATTTTCTTTGCAATGTCTGCTCGTAATTCAAAGAAAAACTCCATTCGAACTACTGCGCTTCCAAACTCTGCTTTTTGTTTTCTCTCCCATCATCAAACTCCTCATTTTGTTAATTATCGAGTTACTCAAAGCGGCATTCAATAGAAAAGACAAAAATCTTAGATTCAAATTAGTCACGAGGATGGGTGTAGCAGCAATTAGCTTAATCATATTAGAACAACCGGGGATTGTTGGAGCCCTTTGTGACTACCTTTCTTGCGTACGACTCGACTTATCAAGCGAGATACTCTATGTAGCAACCAATCCGAACGTTCAATGTGGAACTGACCAGTATAACTTATTCCGAGCCTTCTTTGTTATACCTGCTCTTATGGTGTGGGTGCTATTAATACCGATAAGCATCTTCTTGGTCCTCAGATCCTATAAGCCGAAACTCATGAAATCTCAAAGACTATATGTAATCTTTGGCGTTTTGTACAGCAACTACCTCCCTAGAGCTTATTATTGGGGAATATTGACAGCTTTCTTCAAAATCATTGTGTATGTGTTGAATTCAGTACTTTCAACCTCACTATTCGGAAGAGGAGCCGCAATTATTCTTGTAGTCCACGTTTATCACGTCCTATACCAGAGAGCATCACCTCATTGGTCTACACAGGTTAAGAAAACTGAAGGGTATATCATTCGATCATTCATGTGGACAATTCTTCTCATCCTTCTGCTAAATCTCTCAGAGGGAATTCGACCGCTTCAAATCATTTTGGAAGTTGGAATTGTAGGAATTAATATTTCCGCTATGGGATACTTATTGCTGAAGTTGGTTCTAAAATATCAATCGATTATAAGAAAGTTCGTTAAAAGGAAATGCAAACCAAGAAAGGGCGAAGATGCCATTAAAGAACAAAATAAGCTTGAAGAGAGTGTACAAGGAATTGAGATCAGTCGAGCTAATATCCCTGAATCAGGGAACGAAAAGTAACGATAATCACTAATTTCATATTTATATTTCACCATTTGCTAGATCTCTTTCAGATTTTGCAATAGAACCTGAAGAAGAAGGAGCAAAACCTCCTCCTTATCAAGAAGATTTCTTGAGAGCTAAATCTCGCATGATATCCATTAATAATGAAACGATCCCGGCCAATTCGGAAATTAAAATGAAAGGAAATGACGACAGCATTCAACAAGAAAGTAGATTAAATGCATCTTTAAGCATTGCTCCGATTAGAAACAGTTTCTATAACTCATAGGACCAATGTCGATAATTATTGATGGCTTTGTCTCGATGTTGATTTGAGGTCACAAGCAACAGATCTTGATTTTCCTGTTAATATAACCAGTGCTACAATAACTTGTCAATGAGTCCAGATATGAGCTAGAATCCACATTATTATAAAATTATTTTGCTGTTTGTTTAGGATCGTTGATGCTTCTTTGAATAATGCTAGAAGGAGTCGCGTGAAAAATTAACTAGATATGCCAACTAGGCTTTGTAAATATTCGTGAAAAACGGTACTCCAAAGCAAGGAAGTTTTCTTGAAACAACATGAATTCTCTTTGAGTTCTGATAAAATATTGCGAGGGATTAATGAAAGGTCATACATACTTCCATAGTGGAATTTTAAAGAACCCAAAAAAAGTTTTTCCTTAGTTACTTCAAGAAGAGAATGACAATATTCTTCTTCAAAAAGTAAGAAAATAGTAAACCTTTGTGATATACTTCAGACGTCAGAATAAAAATTATTAGAATTTTCTTTATTATCATGCATATCAATTCAAACTGGGACTGGGTGATAGATGGTGTCGTTCCTCCAAAGCTCAGATCTGCACACACCAAGTTCAGATGCCTTCTAGAGACAAATCATTCGAAAATCTACGAAGCTACTCCTAAAATATCACCTAAGGATAGAAGAAAAAACATCATTCGGGTTCTGGATGCTAGATATTGTGATTCTGGAACTACCAGTGTTCTAGCAACAAAATTTGCTCAGGAGACGCTCTATCAATGCCTCAAACTGGGAGAAACAAAAACAATTCAGATTCAAAAGTTCGAAATTCGTAAATATAGTATGGCTTCTGTCTCCAAAGAAGTTCAAAAACAACTAAAATTCAATGAATTGGTTCAACTGGAAAATAGTGACGAACTTCTCAAAGAGTTGCTCGAAAATATCGGGTATTTGAACGTCAAAATGAAACTTTACAAATTATCACTCGAATCAACAAATCTCCACTATTTTTCTGAACCAAAGAAACTTTTCGCTTGCAATTGGATGGAAGGGGCCGCATGCGCAGATAAGATCAATTTGAGAACAGAGCATGCAGTGCTCAACG